>Ga0255054_10000720_pt1 | contig 19490 bp, 16 predicted proteins | sample JV7_2_23_MG_FD_188634 | JGI IMG/M metagenome (GOLD analysis project Ga0255054, IMG submission 188634) | Seawater microbial communities from Jervis Inlet, British Columbia, Canada - JV7_2_23 | ecosystem: Environmental > Aquatic > Marine > Inlet | place: Canada: British Columbia | collected...
AGCGAGGAGTCGCGCATCCTGGTCGTCGACGACGAACGAAGCATGCGGGAGTTTCTCGAGATCTTCTTCCGCCGGGAAGGCTACGACGTCACCACCGCGGACAACGTGGAGTCCGCCCTGGTCGCGGTCGATGCCGACGATTTCGATCTGGTCATTACCGACATCCAGATGCCGGAACGCAGCGGGCTGGACCTGCTCTACGAGGTGCGCGAGGTGTCCCCGGAGACGCCGGTCATCATGATTACGGCCTTCGCGACCACGGAGAACGCAATCGCCGCCATGAGGCAGGGCGCCTACGACTACATCACCAAGCCCTTCAAGGTGGACGAGATCCGGGTGGTGGTGGAGAAGGCGCTCGAGAAGAAGACGCTCACCAGGGAGAACCGGCGCCTGAAGACGGAGCTCCGCAGCCAGGCGCGCAGCCGCAGCCTGGTGGGCACGGGTCCCGCCATGCAGCGCATCTACGATCTGGTGGCGCAGGTGGCGGCGACGAAGAGCAACGTGCTCATTTCCGGAGAGAGCGGAACGGGCAAGGAGCTGGTGGCGCGGGCCATCCACGAGCAGAGCGATCGCGCCGAGCGGCCGTTCGTGGCCGTGAACTGCGCGGCGATTCCGGAGAATCTCCTGGAGTCGGAGCTCTTCGGCCACGTCAAGGGGGCCTTCACGGGCGCCGTGCAGAACAAGGCCGGTCTCTTCGAGACAGCCGATCAGGGAACGCTCTTTCTCGACGAGGTGGGTGAGCTCTCGCCGACGCTCCAGGTGAAGCTGTTGCGCGTGATCCAGGACAAGTGCATCCGGCGGGTCGGCGGCACGGGCGACCGGCGTGTGGACGTTCGTCTCCTGGCCGCGACCAATCGGGAGCTGGAGCAGGAGGTCAGCGAGGGGCGCTTCCGGGAGGACCTCTACTACCGGCTGAACGTGATCCAGATCGGCCTGCCCCCTCTGCGAGAGAGGCCGGAGGATGTCCCGTTGCTGGTGCACCACTTCTTGGAGAAGTACAGCGCGGAGCTGGGCAAGCGGATTCGCGGTATCGCGGATGAGGCCTTGGAGTGCCTGCTGGGTTACGCGTTCCCGGGCAATGTGCGCGAGCTGGAGAACGTCATCGAGCGGGCCGTGGCCCTTTCGCGATCCGATGTGATCGAGCGCGAGGCGCTGTCGCCGGCGGTCTTGAAACCGCCCGCCCTGAGCACGGAATCGAGGATCCCCGCCGATGGGGCGGATCTCGAGCGAATGCTGGCCAGCTACGAGCGGGGTCTGCTGATGGAAGCATTGCAGCGCACGGGTGGGATCAAGAAGCGCGCGGCTCAGCTGCTGGGCGTCTCCTTCCGGTCGTTCCGCTATCGGCTGGAGAAGCTAGGCCTCGACGAATCGCCCGCGGGCGAGTCGTAGGCTCGGCGATGGCGCGCCGCGTCGGCCTGCAGGCCGAGGTGCTGGCGAGCCTGGCGCTGGTGATGACTGCCGCCACCGGCGTGCTGGCCGTCGTCCTCGTGGCTTCCAACGAATCGGTGGTCCGTCCGCTGCTGGCCCGAGCTTTGGCCCAGGAGGCCCGGTCCACCGCGCCCATACTACGCCCGGTCGTGCCGGGGACCGCATGGTGGATCGTTGCGCCCAACGCGCCACCCCGGGCTCGCGGTGTCGCGGGCCCGCCGGACGCCGAGGCGCTGGCTCTTGCGGAGGAGGCGCGACGCGTGGACGCGACATTGCTGCGGCCCGGTGGCCGCGGTGAGCCCATGCGCATCGCTGTGCCGCTGGGGCAGGGCGGGCGAGTGGCCGTGGGCCGGCTTCCGGCAGAGGCGTCGCAACGGCTCGAGGGCACACCGCGCCGAGTGGCGCTGGTGGTATTGCTGGCGGACGCCGTGGTCTTCACGGTCTTCGGATTCACGGTCCTGCGGCGTCGCCTGGTACTGCCGCTGCGCAGGCTGCGCGATGCCGCTGAGGCGGTCGCGCGGGGCGAGTGGGGGGCGCGGGTGGCCGTCGAAGGGGCCGGTGAGACGGCGGACCTGGCTCAGTCCTTCAACACCATGACCGAGGCGCTGGAGACGCGCACCGAGGCGCTGGAGAAGGCGGTGGCGGATCTCCGCACCGCCAATCGCGATCTGCGCCAGGCCCGGGCCGGGCTCGATCGGGCGGAGCGCATGGCCGCTGTGGGCCGGCTCGCCGCGGGGGTGGCCCACGAGGTCGGGAATCCGATGGGTGCGATCCTGGCCTTCCTGGACCTGGCGGGGCGGGATCCGCAGATCTCCGATGGGACCCGCTCGCACCTCGATCGCGCCGGACGCCAGGGCCAGCGGGTGCGGGAGATCCTCCGGCAGCTTCTCGACTTCTCCCGGCCGCCTCGAGGCGTGCCGGCGAGTGTCGATCTCGAGAGCGTCGCACATGAAGTGGCCGCCCTGGTTCGGGCCCAGCGCCGCTACGCCGCTGTCGCGATCGACGTGGAACGGGACTCCGAGGTGGGACCGGCGTGGGCGGATGGCGGTGTGGTCACCCAGATCCTGTTGAACCTGCTCATCAACGCCGCCGACGCCGTGCGGGGCGCCGCCGAGCCCCGGGTGCGTATCCGGGTCGAGCGGGCCACGCTGGATCTGCGGGCAGGCGAGGCCCCGGAGGCCGCCTTGGGCCGGCAGGGCTTCGATGCCGTGGCCTGTCGGATCAGTGACCGAGGCCCGGGAATCGCTCCCGAAGACTACGAACGCATCTTCGACCCCTTCTTTACGACGAAGGACCCGGGCGAGGGCACCGGGCTCGGGCTGGCCAACGCGCTGCGGCTGGCCGAGGAGAGCGGCGGGCGTCTCGATCTGGTGGAGGCCGAGCCCGGCTGGGGCGCGTGCTTCCTGCTGCGCCTTCCGCGCGCGGGCATGCAAGGCCAACCCCGGGGGCGCGGGCATCGGATTCGTTCCACGTGACACTGTGAAGTTTTCTGCGGGGTACGCACTCGCTTGCGCAGAACTGCCGCCTCCCGAGCGCCATCCCTGATCTCGATTCATCAAGTCGGCCGCGGGCTTGGCCGATGAATCACGCATGGCACGGCGCTTGCTCTGTTTCCGTGCGGTGCGCTTGTGCACCGCCTCTCCTGGAAGAGGGACTGTTCTCGTGACGAACCGAAACCAACGCGGCGTAACGCTGATCGAGATGATGGTGGTCGTCGGGATCATCGGCGTTCTCTCGGCACTCGCCGTGCCCCAGCTTCGCGTCTGGCGAGACGACACCCGCGTGCGTTCGTCCGCGCGTAGCGTGGCCGATGCGTTCCACGTAGCGCGAACCGAGGCGATGCGGACGGGCAACGTTCATATCGTCTTCCTCGGCGGAGACATCGCGTTCAACCCGCTGGTCGACGGAAACGGAAACACGGTCATCCGTGTGCTCAACGACGGGCGGCCGGGCACCGGCGACTGCGTTGTGACCGGAACCGAGCCCGTGCGGGACTACATTCTGGAAACCGGCGTCACTCTGGGCGTGACCAACGGCGTGGCACCGGCTCCCAGCGATACGGGTGTGGGCGCCACACCCGTGACCTTCACCCAGCCCAGGGCGGGACTCCCGGCGGCGGAGTGGGTGGCATTCGGGCCCGACGGTGTGCCTGCGGGCGTGACCAACACCTGTGGCCTTGGCCGGATCGGAAGCGGAGGCGGCGCCGCCTATGTCACCAACGGGCGCGTCGACTACGCCGTGAGTCTCACCCAGCTGGGTGCCGTCCGCGCGTCGGCCTGGGAGCAGGAGGAGGGGGCATGGCAGTAGTGCGCCGATTGCGAGCCGCGCGACGTCGTCGCCGGGAAGAGGGACGTGCGGGCTTCACGCTGCTGGAGGTGGTGATCGCCCTGGGCGTGCTGGCCTTCGGCTTGCTGGGCGTGGCCGCCATGCAGCTCTACGCGCTGCGCCAGGGGCAGGTGGGGAAGCACACGACCCAGGCCTCGATCCTGGCCCAGGACCAGGTGGAGAATCTGATGCGCTCGACCTTCACGGCGCTCGTTCCCACCGGCGGCTGGCAGAACGTGACGACGGTGACCAACTCGATCGTGACCAACTCGGGGACGCGCGAGGACGTGGCGTTCTCCGTGGACCAGCGCATCAGCAACGTCACCGTCGGGTTCACGAAGAGCGTCGACGTGCGGGTTACCTGGGCGGACCAGGACGATCCCAATCGAGCCCTGGTGATTTCGACGCTGAGGTACGACTACTGATGCCTCGTCGAAACGAAGCTGCATTCACGCTGGTCGAGCTCATGGTGGCCATGGCCCTGATGGTGGTCGTGGTCATGTGGCTCACCCAGACCTTCACCGTCCAGCACCGGACCTACACGGTGGTCGAGCAGGTCACCGAGACCCAGCAGAACTCCACGGCGATCGCCGGCCTGATCGAGCGTGAGATCCGCGCCGCAGGCTTCCTGGTCCCGGAGAACGCCGCGGTCTGCGGAGTGGACAACACCAACACCTCCGACGTCCTCTACGTGAGTGCTTCGGACCTGATCGACCCCTCGGGCGTCGACAACCCCGACCTCGGCTGGGGCCTCTCGGCGGCTTCCGTGGGCTTCAACGAAGGAGACGGGGGCGTCTCGGAGCCGCTGCGGCTGGACAACCGGATCCTGGATGACGGCGATTCCCTGGGCTTCTTCGATACCGACGTGAACGGGGTCAACGACTCGGACCTGGTCGACGGGATGGGCGTGATCGTCGTGGACCTGGACAACTCCAGCCGCGGAGCCGCCTGTGGCCGGGTGAGCGGCGTGCCGACGGGCGGCACCCCGCCGGTCAACATGAATATTGTCGTGGATTACGAGGCGACCATGGACGGTGGCGCGTCCGGCACGGCCGACATCTTCGTAGTGCCCGCTCACGTCTACGACCTGGACGGCAACGGCAATCTGCGCCGGAACGGCGTCCTGCTGGCGCCGGACGTGGAAGACTTCCAGGTCTCCTACTTCTACGATCGCGACGGCGACGGCTCGGTTACCGGCTCCAACGAGGTTCCCGGGAGTGGGGTGGCCGGAGCCAACCTCTACGACACCGCTTCCGGGCTCTGGCTAGGGAACGACCTGCGCGAGGTCCGGCTCGCCGTGGTGGTGCGGACCCGCGATCAGGACCCCAACGTGAACTACCAGGAGGGGGCCTTCCAGGCCACCGAGAATCGCGTAGCGCCGGCGGGCAACGACCGCTTCCGGCGCCGCGTGTACCAATCGAACGTCCGCGTTCGCAACGTGGGCTTCCGGGACTAGCCATGCAAACGCACATCCAGCACAAGCGTGAAGACGGATCGGCCCTGCTCGTGGCCGTCCTGCTCCTGGTCTTCATGGGGGCCATCGGCCTCTCGGCCATGGACACGGTCAGCCGGGATCGGCAGGTGGCGGGCTACACGAAGCGCACGCGGATCGCATTCTTCGCAGCCGAGGCAGGCGCGCATCAGGGCCTGAACCTGCTCCGCTCCAACTACAACCGCTTCGCTCCGCCGACCCTCACGACGACCAACCTGGGCCAGACCGGAGATCACCCCTACGGCGCCCGGCCCTCGTATCAGGGCGACGGGACGTCGTCGCTTTGCTCCCCGCAGCGCGACATCTGCTGGCTGCGCGGTGGCCCGCCGCCTGCGGGGTGGGGGCTGGGTACCGGCGTCGGCGGCTGGAAGATGTCTTATTGGAACGTGAATGCCCGCGGCAACGGCATCGCCGGCGGGATCGCCCGGGTCGAGGTGGGCAAGCGGATCACCGAGTGCTCCGGGTACTGCAACTAGATGAGATCGTCGCGGACGGGGCGATGGTTCGAAGGATCTGAGGAGAGCGACATGAGGCGCATTCCCGCAACGATTCGCGGTCTCGGCCTGGCGGCCCTGGTGGCGACCTTCCTGGCTCCGAGCTCGGCAGGCTTGGCAGCAGGCACCGATGATACGTCGCTCTTCTCCACGAGCGTGGCACCCAACGTGCTGCTGGTCGCGGACAACTCGGGCTCCATGGAACACATCGTCTGGCATCCCGCCTTCGATCCGAACAATGCCGCGGGTGACCCCGTGGCGGGCACCATCGCCTGGAAGTGCAACCAGTTCGCCCCCAACGCCAGCGGAGTCTGGAGCCGAGAGCGGATCTCCGGCAACAGCAGCCGGACCTACTGCGGCAACAACCGCACCCTCTATCACGACTCCAGCCTGAGCGCGACCCGCTGGGACCATCGCTACGTCAACTGGTACTTCGGCCTGGACAGCAGCATCGCCGCCGAGCAGACGATCCTCAACGAGCTCGCGGCCACCGCCAACGGCACCAACTCCGGCTGCCTGGGGGCCGGAACCTTCTCCAAGTACCGGCGTTCGCGGGCCACCGCGCTTCAGAACGTGCTGCGTGAGGTGATCTGCCGGGTGAACGAGGTGGGGACCGTGCGCTTCGGCATGGCGCAGTTCCGGGACGAAGGGGACCCGGAAGGCGGCTACGTGGTCGTCCCCATCGACGACTACTCCAGCAGCCAGGATGCGGCGCTCCAGAGTTCCATTACCAGCCTGACGCCGGAGACATGGACGCCCCTCTCGGAGACGCTGTTCCAGGTCTACACGTACTTCATGCCACGGGACAGCAGCGATCGACCCGTGGGCAAGGACGGAAACACCGAGTTCCCCAAGTATCAGTACGACACCAGCACCTCCGGCCCCGGCGGCAATCCGACTGGAAGCCCGCCGCCGTCGCCGGTTCAGTTCGACTGCCAGAAGAGCTTCGTGATCATCATTACGGACGGAGAGCCCACCAAGGACGACTTCGACCTGGACGGCACTCCCGGCACGGACAAGGGATTCGACGATTTCCGAAGCAGGCTGATCGGCGACTACTACACGGGTGGCGACGAACCCGAAGAGCCGTTGGACGCCGTCTGCTCAGGATGCGAAACGACGCTCTACCTGGATGACATCGCGAAGTTCATGCAGGAGGTGGACTTCGACCTGGACCGGGATGGCGATCAGATCATCGACGTGTACACGGTGGGATTCACGACCAGCGCGTTCGCAAATGCACTTCTCCAGAAGACGGCAGACGTGGGCAATGGCCAGTTCTACCAGAGCAACAACGCGGAGGCGCTGGCCCAGAACCTCGTGGAAGCGATCACCGACATCATCCAGAAGTCCCAGGCCTTTACGGCCGCCACGGTCCCGGCCACGCGAACGGCGGACGGCGGTAACTTCTACACGAGCTTCTTCATTCCGTCTTCGAAGGATCCGTTCTGGGAGGGGCACATCAAGAACTACACCATCAACGGGCAGGGTCAGATCCTGGACAGCGCCGACCAGTGCGCGCTGGCGGATCCCAACCCGCCGAGCTGCATCGAGGGTGCGTTCCTGGCCAGTGCGGTGCCTCACTGGGACGCCGCCGATGCCATGCCGGCGCCGGCCAGCCGCAACCTGTCCATGGGCCTGTCGGGGGCCCGGGTTGACCTGGACTCGAGCCGGAGTACGACCGCCAGCGAGTTCGCGGTGACCTATCCGCCCACAGTGCCTCACAGCGACAGCAACGCCACCAACGCCGAAGAGCTTGCCGACGAGATCGTCGAGTACGCGCGTGGCTGCGCGTTCGGGACCGGGACGGGCGGCGTGAGCTGCGTGGAACGGACCCGGCCCGACGGGCGACCCCGTACCCTGGGGGACATCTTTCACTCGAACCCGGTCGTGGTGGGGCCGCCGAACCTGCTGATCAACGAGCCCTCCTACGTGGCGTTCGCGAGTGCTACGGCCCAGCGCCAGCGCGAGCGGATGCTGATCGCGGGCGCCAACGACGGCTTCCTGCACGGGTTCGACGCAGGGTCGTACAACACGACACTCCAGGAGTACACGCGCGGCTCCGGGACCGAGGTCTTCGGCTTCATGCCCTGGTGGGCCCGCACCCAGTTCAAGAAATTCCCGACGGACATCGGGAACCGGGACTACTACTTCGTGGACGGCTCGCCGATCGTCTCGGACGCCTGGCTGTATCCCTCGGCCACGACCGCGCCGTTGACCGATCCGCTGCAGAAGGCGGCGGACGGCAGCGAGTGGAAGACGGTCCTGGTGAGCGGGATGCGCCAGGGCGGCCCGACCTACTTTGCGCTGGACATCACCAACCCTTCGGTGACCTCGGGACCCAACGCCTACCCGATCTACATGTGGGAGTTCCCCGAGGAGGGCTCGAGCGTGGGCTTCGAGGGAACCGGCGGCGACTTCACCCACCTCGATTACATGGGCGAGAGCTGGTCGGACCCGGTAATTGCCAAGGTCAAGGTCACGACGGCCAGCGGGCCCGCGGGCCAAGTCTACGAGCGCTGGGTGGCGGTTGTGGCCTCGGGCTACTCCACCAAGGGCGATCCGAACCACATCGACTACGACGCCACCCATGACGAGGACACGAGCCGAGAGGGTCGGGCGATCGTGATGCTCGACATCAAGACCGGGAAGGTGCTGGCGGCGCAGTTCTACCATCACGACGCGACGGACAGCGATCTGGGGACCTCGGAGGGAGGCGTGGAAGGGATGCGCTACGCCCTCGCCTCGACGCCCGCCGTGATCGATTCGGATTTCGACGGCTTCGCGGACCTGATCTTCGTGGGTGACCTGGGCGGAAACGTGTGGAAGTGGGTGATCCGCACCCCGGGTGTGGACACGATCAACCCGAGCGAGGACGACACGAAGTTCCAGTCGAACTGGACCTTCGGGAAGTTCTTCCAGGCGCCGAGCGCCACCATCGGTGCCACGACCTATTACAAGAGCTTCTTCTTCCCGCCCACGCTGGTCTACTACGGCTCGCAGCTCTGGATGACCATCGGATCCGGTGAGCGCGCCAACCCGAGCTGGCCCGGTGCGGACGCGTCGGACGACTCGGAGAACAACCGGCTCTACGTGTTCAAGGACCCCAACCAGTACGGGCTGCCGAACAGCGACCTGAGCGGGGACTCGATCGTGGACCCGGTGGTGCTCGAGAGCCACCTGACGGACCTGACCAGCACCGAGGGCTGCGTATCGCTGTCGACGCTGGGCTACTACCTGGTGGCCCGGGAGGGCGAGAAGTTCGTCACCAATATCGAGCTGATCGCAAACCTGGCGTTCACGGGCTCGTTCACGCCCAGCGGCTCCGGCGACCCGTGCGATGCCGGCGGGAGCGCCACGCTCTACGCCTTCAAGTTCTTCTGCGGCGAAGGCTTCTACCCGCAGAACAGCGGGGCCGACGAGCGCAGGCTGGAGCTGGGCGACGGTGTGCCCACGAGTCCGCGGCTCTCCCTGGGTGAGGAGAACCGCCTGTACATGATGACCAGCGAGAACGCGCTCAAGTCGCCCCCGCCGCCGCCCATCCCCAAGCCGGGCGAGGGCATCTTCTACTGGCGCGAGCTGACCCAGTAGAGGGAGGAGAGAGAATCATGAGAAATCGCGCACGAACGACCCTCCTGGCCATGGCGCTGGGGCTGGCGGTGGCGCTGAGCGCCCCCGCCGCCCGGGCCGGCAGCCTGGAGGACGAGGGGCTCGTCGTCGCGGTGGATGCGGGCCGCGGGCTCGTGACCGTCGACGACATCGAGTTCGTGGTGGATGCACGGACGCGGATCGAGGGCCTGGACGGGCGACTGATCCCGTTGGCCAAGGTGCCGACCCGGGATGCGCCGGCCTTCTCGATGAACCAGTCCACGCCGGGGGCGGTGTCCTACACCGCGGTCGCTAGCCGTGGGGGCTGGCGCCTGGTGCGGCTGACCCTGATCGAAGGTGAGGCCCAGTGAGCTCCCGCGCGGCGTGGCGCCGAACGCGAGGAGGGGGTGTCGGGGCGTGCATCGCCGTGGCAGGTCTTGTGCTGGCTTGTGGGGGCGAGGCTCCCGCGCCGGGTCCGGAAGTGGCCCAGGAGGCGCCGGCGCCGGTGGCCGAGGTGGCCCCGGCTCCGGGAGGCGCGAACCAGGCGCCGACGGTCGATTCGATCGAGGTGCATCCCAGGCGTCCGCAGCCCGGGTCGCGGGTGACGGCGAGCGCGCAGGCGACGGATCCTGAGGGCAAGGCGGTTCGCTTCGAGTACCGCTGGCGCCTCAACGGCCGGGAGATCGGCCAGGGAGACAGCGCGGCGCTGACGGGCGCGCAGAAGGGGGATCGCGTCGAGGTGGAGGTGATCGCCTTCGACGGCGAGCTCCGCAGCCTCGCGAGCACGGCGGAGGTCAGCGTGGGCAATCAGCCGCCTCGCCTCTACACCGTCAAGCTGGAGGCGCCCGAGGGCGTTCGTGTCGGAAAGACGCTGGTGGCTACGCCGGACGCCCAGGACCCGGACGGCGATCGGCTCCGTTACGACTTCGAGTGGTCGGTCAATGGCGAGCGTCGCGGCGACGAGGCGTCGTTCTCCCTGAGCGGACTGCGCCGCGGGGACGAGATCGTGGCTGCCGTCGTGGCCAGCGACGGCCAGGACGAGAGCGCGCGTCGAGAGAGCGAGCGCGTAACGATCGGCAACGGGGCGCCTCGGATCGTCTCCCAGCCCAGCTGGGAGCGCGCGGGCGACACTTTCCGGTACGCCGTGAAGGCCGAAGACCCGGACGGTGACCGGACCCTTCGCTTCCGCCTGCGGGAGGCGCCCGCGGGCATGAGCGTGGACGCCATCGGCGGTGTGGTGACCTGGACGCCGCGCTCGGATCAGGTCGGGGCGCACAAGGTGGAGATCGAGGTAGACGACCTCAACGGCGGCAAGATGGTCCAGAGCGTCGAAGTGCGGATCGACCTGGGGGAGGAGCAGCCGGAGCAGGCTCCGGCGGCTCCCGAGCCCAGCTACGACTAGAGGTCTCCGGGACGGGTCGGCCCGCTCAGTCGCGGATGCCGTAGTCCTTCAGCTTGTAGAGCAGGGCGCGGTGGCTGATCTCCAGCAGCCGTGCAGCCTTCGTGCGGTTGCCGTCGGTGGCGGATAGGGCCCGGCGGATGAGGTCCGCCTCCACGGCGCGCCGGCCGCGTTTGAGCGACAGGTCTCCAGGGCCAGGCGGAGCGCTTCCGTCGCGGGCGTCGACGACGTTGGCCGGGAGCTCGCGCGCGGTGATGCGTTCGCCCTCGGCCAGGATCACAGCCCGTTCGATCACGTTCTCCAGCTCGCGGATGTTCCCCGGCCATGCGTACGCGACCAGCTTGTCCAGAGCTTCGTCGTCGATGCTGCGTACCGGCCGGCCCAGGGCTTCGCGAAAGCGGGCGAGGAAGTGGTCCACCAGCAGCGGGATGTCCTGGTTGCGTTCGCGGAGCGGCGGCACCTCGACGCGGACGACGTTGAGGCGGTAGAAGAGATCCTCGCGGAAGCGGCCGGTCGCCACGTCGGCTTCCAGGTCCCGAGCGGTTGCCGCCAGGACCCGGACGTCGATACGCCGGGACTTGGACTCGCCGACCGGCCGGACTTCCTCCTCCTGCAGGACCCGCAGCAGCTTCACCTGGAGCGAGGGCGGAAGCTCGCCGATCTCGTCGAGGAACAGGGTGCCCGTATCCGCCTCGAGGAAGAGTCCGCGCCGTGCCCGGCTGGCGCCCGTGAAGGCGCCCTTGGCGTGGCCGAACAGCTCGCTCTCGAGGAGGTTCTCGGGGATCGCGCCGCAGTTGACGGCCACGAAGGCATCGTCGCGGCGGCCGGACTGGGCGTGGATTGCCCGGGCCAGGACCTCCTTCCCGGTGCCACTCTCACCGGTCAGGAGAACCGTCGTCTTGAACTCGGCGGCGCGCTCGATCAGCTCCAGCACGTCGATCATCGGCTGCGAGGCCGCCACGATCGGGCGGTTTCCGACGGTGCGGTCGATCTCGCGCTGCAGGAGCTGATTGGCGCGGCGCAGACGCTCGCGCTCTCGGGCCTTGCGCAGGGTCAGGAGCACCTCGGACGGCTGGAAGGGCTTGGCGAGATAGTCGTAGGCCCCCCGAGCCATGGCCTCGATGGCCAGGTCCTCGGTCCCGTAGGCGGACATCAGGATCACCGTGGCGGCCGGGAGCCGCCGGACCAGATGGGGAAGCAGTTCCAGGCCGTCCATGCCCGGCATGCGCAGGTCGCACAGCACGACATCGATCGGAGAGTCGTCGATTCGGCGCAGTGCCGAATCCGCATCCGGAGCGGTGACTACCTCGTAGCCTTCGGCCGCCAGGACCAGCTCCAGGCTCTCGCGCAGCGGTGCGTCGTCATCGACGATCAGGACTCGTTCGGGCATCGCGTTCCTCTTCGGGTCGTATCGGCGGGAAGCTGCGCGTGCGTGAGCGGCCCCGCAAAAAGTTGCGCATTTCGGGTGTAGCCGTTGCACCCCGGCGAAGTGTGATCCGCGACACAACGCACTCGAGGGCGGAGCCCTCAAGTCCCCGGAACCCCTCGCCGATACGGCGAAAGATCGAAACGCGCCGAGATCGCAAGCCATCGCGGTTTCGGAGTTGGAGGGGGGCGACGGGTGGCTCGAAACAACGTTCAGCACTTTCGTGAGGCCCTGATGATGAGCAAGGCGGAGCTCGCCCGAAAAGCGGGCTTGTCGACGCTGACCATCGACAGGGTCGAGGGTGGGCGTCCCTGCCGGCTCGACACCAAGCGCAAGGTCCTCCTGGCGCTCGGTTTGAAGGTCGTCGACAAGGACAAAGTTTTTGGATCGGCTCTGGACGAGGGGCAAGTCGCCGACGTGCCGACGCAGATCGTGCACGAGCGACACCTCGAATCCTAGCCGGGAAGGAGTGGCCGTGAATCTTCCGTTCATGAAGAAGGCGGGACCGGTCGTGGGGCTCGACATCGGGTCTTCCGGAGTCAAGGTGGTCGGTGTGTCGACCTCCTCGAAGGGCTTCGAGGTGACCCACCTGGGGATGGCGCCGGTTCCGGCCGAGGCCATCGTTCAAGGCGCCTTCCTGAATTCATCGGCGATCGTCGATGCGATTCGGGATGCCGTGGCCAACGCTGGTATCAAGGGCAAGGACATCGCAGCCGCCGTGTCCGGCCACTCGGTGATCGTCAAGCAGATCTCGCTGCCGGTGATGACCGCGGAGGAGCTCGAGGAGTCCATCCGTTGGGAGGCCGAGCAGTACATCCCCTTCGACGTCAACGAAGTCAACCTGGATTTCCAGATCCTGTCGGGCGACGACGCCGAGGGCCAGATGGACGTGCTGCTGGTAGCCGCCAAGAAGGACCTCGTCGACGACTACGTACAGGTGATCGGTGAGGCGGGCCTGAGCCCGGCGGTGGTGGACGTGGCTTCGTTCGCGATCGAGAACGCCTTCGAGGCCAACTACGACGTCGAACCCGGCGAGGTGGTGGCCCTGGTGAACGTGGGCGCGCAGGTAGTCAACATCAGCGTGGTGAAGGACGGGATGCCGGCCTTCACCCGGGACATCTCCACCGGCGGGAACCAGTACACCGAAGAAATCCAGAAGGCCCTGTCCATCGGATACGACGAGGCGGAGCGGATCAAGCTGGGGAACGCGACTCCGGACGACAGCCATGACGTGGTGCCCCAGGAAGTCGACCACGCCATGCGCGCCACCACCGACCAGGTGCTGGGCGAGATCACGCGGTCGTTGGACTTCTTCTCGGCTACCGCTGCGGAGAGCCGGATCGGTCGCGTCATGGTCTGCGGCGGGAGCGCCCACGTGTCGGACTTCGCCAAGTCCTTCCAGGATCGCGCGAACGTCCCGGTGCAGGTTCTTAATCCTTTCGAGCGCATGCTCCCCAGCAAGAAGTTCGACGAGGCCTTCCTTCTCGAGATGGGCCCCTTCATGACGGTGGGCGTGGGACTCGCACTCCGGAGGACCGACGAGCGATGATCCGCATCAACCTCCTTCCGGTTCGCGAAGCCCGACGGCGCGCGGACCTCCAGCAGCAGGGCTTTCTGCTTGTGGCGCTTCTCATGGTGGCCGTGGTCGGCACGGGCTGGATGCACTTCGCCATGCGCTCCAAGGTCTCGGCGGCCACGGGTCGCGTGGCGCAGATCAACGCGCAGATCAAGCAGTTCGAGCCCCAGCTCAAGCAGGTCGAGGCCTACAAGCAGAAGAAGGCCGAGGTTCAGGCGAAGCTGGACGTGATCGCCGGCCTGGAGCGCTCGCGCTCCGGCCCGGTTCACATGATGGACGAGCTGGCGATCCACATTCCGGAGAGGATGTGGCTGACCTCGCTGAAGGCGCGGGCCGGCAACGTGAAGATCGAGGGCAAGAGCCTCGACAACGAGATCGTCGCCGCCTTCCTGACCGAGCTGAGCCGCTCGCCGTACTTTGGGAACGTGGAGCTTCGGAGCACGGAGCTGGAGTCGCGTGGTGGACTCAAGCTGCACCGGTTCGAGGTGACTACGACGATGGAAGATCCGCACAAGCCGCAGGACGAGGCGGAGACCGCCAAGACGACCGGCGGCGGCGCCGCAGGGCGCTAGGGAGCGAGTCATGGCACTGAATCTGGGACTGGACAAGCTTCAGCCGCTGATCGAGAAGGTGGGCCGGCTTCCGAGCCGCTACCGCCTGATCATCATCGCGCTCCTCCCGCTACTGGTCGTGGGGGGCTACTACCAGCTCCTCTACACGCCGGCCAGCCTGCAGCTGACGCAGCTGGAAGCGCAGCAGCAGAGCCTGCAGCGCAAGCTCAACGAGGTTCGATCCGTCGCAGCCAAGATGGACCAGTTCGAGGCTGAGATCGCCGGTCTCGAGGGCCAGCTGAAGATCGCGCTCCGTCAGCTTCCCAACAGCAAGGAGCTGCCGGGACTGCTGACGGACGTCTCGACGCTGGGCAAGAAATCGGGCCTCGAGTTCAAGGCCTTCCGGCCGCGCGGCGAGATCAACCGGGGCTTCTACGCCGAAGTCCCGATCGAGATCGAGTTCACGGGTGGCTACCACGAGGTCGCGATGTTCTTCGATCGGGTCTCCAAGCTGGACCGGATCGTGAACATCGGAGACCTGGACGTGGGCGTCTCCAAGGAAGGTCTGAACGGCACCATCCTCAAGGTGAGTGGCCAGGCGACGACCTTCCGCTTCCTGGAAGGAGGTGGCGCGTGAGGTTGGGATTCGCGTTGCTTCTGTTGGGCACGCTGTCGCTCGTGGGCTGCGGCAACGAGACCGCGGGCCCGAAGGCGAGCGACTACGACGCGGCCAAGCCCAAGATCCTGGCCGCGGCCCGCGCGCGGCAGAACGCCGCTCCGTCCCAGCCGGCAGCGCCGGCTTCGGCGGCGAAGGGAGCCGGCGCCCAGGCGACGGTGACATCGGGGTACAGCTACTACCCGAACGAGAAGAGGGACCCGTTCCGCTCCTTCATCCTGGATCAGGCCAGGGACGCAGCGGAGAAGGACGTGGGGCCCCTGGAGCAGTTCGATATCAGTCAGCTGGCCGTCGTCGCGGTGGTGTGGGACACGGGTGTGCCCGTGGCGCTCGTCGCGGACCCGTCAGGACGGCCCTACCTCGTCGCCGAAGGTGCGGCGGTGGGAAAGAACGACGGGCGAGTAATCAAGATCGGTGACGGAATGGTTCTGGTGAAAGAGACCTACGTCGACTGGCTCGGCGAGAAGACCACGAAGGACATCGAGATGAGCCTGGCAGGCCGAGATAAGGGGGGTGATCTTCGATGAGCGCCAACAACGATAGGCGGAGCCGCTGGCTCGCGAGCGCATTTTGCGCCGCGATCCTGATTGGCGGTGTGGCCTGCGCGACAACGCATTCGGCGTCCACGGAGCCCGAGCTGGCCGTGCTGACCGACGTGCAGGTCGAGCAGCGGGGAGAGATGACCGTGGTCACCCTGGAGGGCGTGGGGTACCCGCTCTACGCGGCCATGGACGACGACGGCCGGCTCGTACTCGACCTGGCCGCAGTCCGGCCCGAGGGGGTTCCGGAAGAGATCGCCCTGGTCGGGGGCGTGCTGGAAGAGGTCGACGTCGCGGCGATGCTGGACGGGGACGGCGCGCCGTTCACCCGAGTCGAGCTCGCGCTGGACGGGCCCTTCGAGTACGACGTCGTGCCTCACGGCGATGACTTGACCATCCACGTGATTCCGGCCGCCGAGCTCGCCGCTGAGGACGATGCATCGGGTCCGGAGATCGCAGCGGTGTTCGACACGGCGGAAGCCGAGTCGGTCTTCACCACGCCGACGCCCATGGCGTCCGGGGCGGAGGAGACTTTCGAGCCCGAGGCTCCGGCTCAGGCGGAGGCGCCGCTCGCGCCGCCCGCCACGGCCATCACGGGTTTCGAGATCGACTCCGATGGCACTCACATCCACCTGCTGGCCAACGGCCGGCTCGACGGAACCGAGAGCTTCGCGCTGGAGAACCCGGCACGCCTGGTAATCGACGCCAGCGGCATCGAAAGCCAGGTGGACCAGCCTCGGCTGGACCTGGCTGGGCCCCACGTGGCGAGCGTTCGCATCGGGCAGCATCCGGACAAGGTCCGCGTGGTGCTCGACGGTGCCGAGGGTGAGACCTTCTCGCATGCGTCACTGACTCCGCTGAACGACGGCCTGCTGGTGGCCCTGGCTCCGGTGAGCGCCGGGCCCGAGGGCCTCGACGCCGAGCCGATGGCGGCCGCGCCCGAGGCACGGCTCGACCACGAGGTGGTCGCGGTGGAGAGCCTGGAGGCGCCCATGGCCGCCGAGGAGTCCACTGAAGAGGCTTCGGCCATCAGCGCCGAGGCCGATGCCCTGGCGGCTGAGATGGACGCTGCGCCCCTGGTCGATCCGGGCGACGCGGCCACCCACGTGACGCGGGTGGATCTGCTGCAGGGTGCCGGAAGCGATCGCGTGGTGATCGTGACCGAGGGCCCCGGCAGCTACAACATGTTCGAGCCGGATCCGCAGACGGTGGTGGTGAGCCTGCCCAACGCGGCGATCCTGCCCGGCGCCGACGCGCGGATCGCGCCCGAGCCGGGAGGTCCCGTGTCGCTGGTGATGGCCTTCCAGCAGCCCGACGTGGAGACGCCCGAGGTGCGGGTGGTGATCACCCGCGGTCCCGGCGAGCGACCGCTGATCACGCGGGAGGGCGCCAACGTGGTCGTGGCCTTCGACAGCCACGGTTCCGCGGCAGCGACGCCGCCGGCGATCACCGCTGAGACCGGCGCGGCCGCCGACAAGGGGCTGGCCCAGGCCACCGCCCCGGGCGCGCCGGGCTTGCCGGCGTCTGCCGCAGAAGGCGACGCGCTGGACATCCTGCACGAGGGTGGCCTGCTCGACGGCAAGCAGTACGTCGGTCGCCGCATCTCCCTGGACTTCAAGGACGTGGAGATCGACGACGTTCTCCGGCTGATCGCAGAGGTCTCGGACCTCAACATCATCGCCGGCGACGACGTCAGCGGACAGGTGACCGTCCGGCTCGTTGACGTGCCCTGGGACCAGGCGCTGGACGTGATCCTGCTGACCAGGGCCCTGGGGTTCGTGAAGGTGGGCAACGTCCTGCGGATCGCGCCCCGGTCGATGCTGCAGTCGGAGGCTGAGGGGCGTCTGCAGGAGCGCCGGGCCAAGGAGAAGCTCGAGGACCTGGTGGTGAAGTTCCAGCCGGTGAACTACGCCGCGGTGGGCAATGTCGCCAAGATGGTCCAGCGGCTGCTCTCGGCGCGCGGCACGGTGAATACCGATAGCCGCACCAACACGGTGATCATCAAGGACATTCCTTCGGTGATCGACGAGTCGGTGGCGCTGATCAAGGCGATCGACACGCCCACTCCGCAGGTTCTCATCGAGGCCAAGATCGTCGAGGCCAACCTCGACTTCAGCCGCGAGCTGGGAACCGTATGGGGCTTCGGCGTGCAGCAGCTCAACGATGGCTTCGATACGGGCAGCGGTGTGAACCCCAACTTCGGAAGCCCGAACTTCAACCCGCACCCGGATCCGCGGATCCTGGACGGGGCGGGCGACCTGAACAACTTCTCGGTCGACAACCCGATCTCGTCGGTGCCGACGGCCCTGGTCAACCTGGGTGCCTTCCTGCTGGACGAGAAGTACAACCTCGAGGTTCAGCTCCAGGCCGCGGAGAGCACGGGTGAGGGCAAGGTGATCTCCAGCCCGCGCGTCGTGACCCTGGACAACCGGGAGGCCGAGATCCAGCAGGGTGTCGCGATTCCGTACCAGACCTTCGAGAACGGTGATGCTCAGCTCCAGTTCATCGATGCGGTGCTCTCGCTTCGCGTGAAGCCGCACATCACGGCGGACAAGAGCATCATCATGAAGCTGGAGGTCACGCGGGACGCACCCGACGACAGCGTCGCCACCGGCTCGGTGGGCGCCCCGGCCATCGCCAAGAACCAGGCGAAGACCGAGACGCTGGTCCGAGACGGCCAGACGCTGGTGATCGGCGGCATCTACACCGTGCAGAAGGGCACGCGGATGTCGCGGGTGCCCTACCTCTGGCAGATCCCGGTGATCGGGTATGCGTTCCGGAACAACTCGATCCGGGACATCCGCAAGGAGCTCCTGATCTTCGTGACGCCGAGGATCGTGGACATGCCGCAGCTCGGAAGCTGATCGCGGCACGCCACGCGAGAAGAGGACGGGGGGAAGCCGAAGGGCTTCCCCCCGTTTTCGTTGGGCCCGCCCTATACTCCAACGGGTGGGGGAGAGCGCAGCACACACGATCTGGCTCGTGGGCATGATGGGAGCCGGCAAGTCGGCGGTGGGCCGTGCCCTGGCCGCGCAGCTGGGCGTGCCCTTCGTGGACAGCGATGCCGAGATCGAGCGCGCCGCCGGACGCCCGATCGCCGTGATCTTCGAGCACGAGGGCGAGGCTCGCTTTCGCGAGCGAGAGCGGGCGGTCGTGGACAAGTTGGCCGGGCGTGCCGCGGTCGTGGCCCTGGGTGGCGGCGCGATCGCCCAGCCGGGGGCCGCGCAGCGGATGGCCGCGTCGGGAACCGTCGTGTATCTCAAGGCGGCTCCCGAGACCCTGCTGGCGCGGGTGGGCGCTGCCCGCACGCGGCCGTTGCTGCACGGGCTCGACGACGCCGGCCGCCTGGCGGAGATCCGCCGGCTGCTCGACGAGCGCGGGGCGGCCTACGAGAGTGCGGGGATCGTGGTGCAGACGGAGGACCGGGACGTGGCGGCCGTGGCGGCAGCGGTGGAGGAAGAGCTGGCATGACACGGCGTCGAGTCGTCCAGGTGGAACTGGCGGAGCGCTCGTACCCGATCGTGCTGGGCAACGAGACGCTGGACGAGGTCGGCGCCCGGATCGCTCGCTGCACGGGCTCCTCCCAGGCGGCGCTGGTGAGCGTTCCGCCGGTGAATCGTCGCTACGGAGCGCGCGTGGCCCGAGCCCTGCGAGACGCGGGCCTGCGTGTGCACCGCTTCGAGATTCCCGACGGAGATGCCGCCAAGACGCTGCGCCAGGTGGCCAAGCTCTACGATGGCTTCCTGGAGCGCGGTCTGGACCGCTCGTCGGTGGTAGTGGCCCTGGGAGGCGGAATGGTCGGCGACCTGGCCGGCTTCGCGGCGGCCACATTCCTGCGTGGGATCCAGTTCGTGCAGGTGCCCACGACGCTGCTGGCCATGGTCGACGCCGGGGTGGGCGGCAAGGTGGGCGTGAACCTGAAACAGGGCAAGAACCTGGTGGGAGCCTTCCACCAGCCGCGCCTGGTCTGGATCGACGTGGCGGTGCTGCGCAGCC
>Ga0255054_10000725_pt1 | contig 19412 bp, 19 predicted proteins | sample JV7_2_23_MG_FD_188634 | JGI IMG/M metagenome (GOLD analysis project Ga0255054, IMG submission 188634) | Seawater microbial communities from Jervis Inlet, British Columbia, Canada - JV7_2_23 | ecosystem: Environmental > Aquatic > Marine > Inlet | place: Canada: British Columbia | collected...
GCTCGCGGACCTACGTCTACGGTGAGCAAGGGGAGGGTGACGGTCATGGCCAAGAGTAAAAGCGGCGGTAAAACGGCCGGGCAGAAGCGCGGAGCGGGCGGCCGGTTTTTGCCGGGCTGCTCGGCCGGCCCCGGTCGCGGGAATGCGGCGAACGGCCGCAAGAAGGCCGAGTATGAGTCGGTGTTCATGGCGAAGTGCAGCATCGAGGATTGGGCGGTCATCGTCGAGCGTGCTGTCACTGATGCGCGAAATGGCAGCTGGAGGGCGCGGGAATGGCTGGGCAAGCACCTGCTGCCGGATCTGTCGGCCGCGGTCGGCCCCGAATCGGCCAGGGCTGAGGTGATTGCTGGCCTGCGCGAGCTAATGGCCAGCGAGGAGGGGTCCGCGCTGGCGCTGCAGCACCTGCGGGAAAAATGCGCGGAGCTCAGGGAATCCAATTAGGGCGATATGACAGACCTAGCTGACGCATTTTCTTCTCCGCATGGGCTCGCGGTCCATGTCAGCGATGGTGCCTGGCGGCCGGCCGAGCATCTGGTATACATCGGCGAGCGCCTGAAGAAGCTGGCCGGCCGATGGGAGAGCGCGCCTAAAAATCTTATGATTTTCTGCCCGCCGCAGCATGGAAAGTCGGAGCTGGTGTCCCGTTACTTCCCTGCCTGGTATCTCGGCATGAATCCCGATCATGTCGTGATGCTGCTGAGCTATGAGGCCGGCTTCGCCAAGCACTGGGGGGGGATGGCGCGTGATGTGTTTCGGACGGCCGGCCCCGAGGTGTTCAATCTCGAGCTGGCCGAGGGAAACAAGGCGCCGAGGGCGGGGTGGCGAGTGGCCGGCCGCCGCGGACAGTTCAATTGCAGCGGGGCGGGCGGCCCGATCACGGGCAAGCCGGTTGATCTGCTGATAGTAGATGACCCGGTGAAGGATCACGGGGATGCCATGAGCCGAGCCCGCCAGGAATATCTATGGAACTGGTGGCGGTCTACGGTCGGCAGTCGCATTGTGCCGCGGACAAGGATCGTGCTGATAATGACGCGGTGGCATGAGTACGACATCGCCGGCCGGATCCTCGAGCATGATGCGGATTCCTGGGAGGTCATCACGCTCCCGGCCCTGGCTGTGGAGGATGACATCCTCGGCCGCGAGGAAGGCGAGCCGCTGTGGCCGGAGATGCGGCCGCTCGAGTTCCTGCAGGACCAGAGGGAAAAAAACGGCACGTACTGGTTCGGGGCCATGTACCAGCAGCGCCCACAGGGGGCCGAGGGCGCTATTTTCCACCGATCCCGCTTCCGATATTTTCGCGATGAGGGGTCTCACTTCGCATTGATTACGGCCAGCGGGGTCCGCCGAGTGCTGAAGGCGGATTGCTACTGGTACCAGACGGGAGACTTCGCGCATCGTGTCCGATCTCAGAACGATTACACGGCGATTGCCACGCTTGCTATCACGCCGGATGGAGAGATGCTCGTGGTTGATATGGTGCGCGAGCGCTTGGAGGTCTCGCAGCAATGGCCGCGGATGAAGCAGCTCCGGGCGGCCTTTCCGCTGGTCGCCTATCAGGCAGTAGAGGCGGCTGACGCGGGGTTCGGTGTGATCGCAGCAGCGGCCTCCGAGGGGCATGCTCTGCGCGAGCTCAAGGCCGACCGCGACAAGATCACGAGGGCCACCGGGATCTCTGTCGCATATGAGGCGGGCCGGGTCTACCACCTGGACGGGGCGCCCTGGCTCGGTGATTTCGAAGCCGAGCTGCTGTACTTCCCGGGCGGCCGCCACGATGATCAGGTGGATGTGCTGGCCTATGGCTGGATTGAGCAGATGAGCCGGCCGCCGGCCCCTGCGATGTGCAGCGGACCAGCGCCCGAGGATGAGCCTGCAGCCGGTCGCGCGCGCAAGTCCTCATCGAGCGGTGCCAGCTATTCCCAGCTCGAGCGTCGGAATCGTCCGCGGGGTCGATTTGGGCCTGGATTCCGCCTATAGCGCCAGTCGGCCGGTTTTGCGGCTGCGATTTGGCGTGCTAGCATTTTATAGATGGGACGACAGCGGGACATAGTCAGCAAGATCATGGTGCGAGTGCGAGAGCTCGTATCTGACATCCCGCACCAGACCATCTGTGTCCAGTGCGGCTTACGCCAGGAAACCCGATGGCTGATAGAGCCGGTGGATGATTGGCGTGTTCAGGTTTGCGCCTTGCCGGGGCTGCGTGACTGGGCGAATTATGTGGATGATCCTGGTCGCGAGAAGTGCGGCTGGCATTGTCCCCGCTGTTACCGGGCGCGTCAGCTCAGAGAGACCGAAGATGCACGGAGATACCGATCAAGCCGCCGCAAAATGGTTTAGCCATTGGCCGGAATTCCTATCAGAGATCGAGAAGCGGCTAGATGCTGGTCATCGTGAATACGGCGATGGCAGCTTCGATCGGCCGACCGATGATCTGGTGGCCGAGTTGATGGAGGAGGCGCTCGATTTGCCGGGCTGGGCATTCGTACTGTGGGTCCGTCTACGCGAGCTCTCGGCGAAGGCACAGGAGGTAGAGCGCCGTATGATGGCCGATGATCCGGGGTATTGCCAGCATGGCGATGACTAGCGGCGGCTGGGCTTTCGAGGAGGCGTCCCGCAATGTACATGTGCTGCGACTACAGGCCGATAGTCAGCGGGATTGGCGGCAGGATGTGCTGCTTCTTTCGGACCAGCACTGGGATAATCCGCTATGCGATCGAGACCTGCTGCGCCGACACATGGACTCCGCGCAGGAGGCGGGGGCTCCGATTGTCAGCCTGGGCGACCAGCTCTGTCTGATGCAGGGGAAATTCGACCGGCGCAGCAACAAGCAGGGGGTCAGGCCAGAGCACCAGGTCAATGATTACCTGGATGCTGTGATCGATGACTTCGTTGAATGGCACAAGCCATACAAGGGGCAGCTGGCGCTGCTTGCCATTGGGAATCACGAGCAGGCGATCCGCAAGAATCACGAGACCTGCCCGACCGCGCGTATGGCGGCCGGACTCCGGCGAGAGGGCGGCATCACGCGAGCCGGCGGCTATACCGGATGGATTCGGATCATGGCGCAGGTGGGGTCGCAGCGCAGCAGCCTAGTGCTCTGGTATTCTCATGGTTCAGGTGGCGCCTCCCCGGTGACGAAGGGGATGATCGACTTCGCGCGCGCGGCCGAGGGGATCGACGCAGACATAATGGTCATGGGCCATGTTCACCAAAAGAACATTGCGAAGACCCGCAGGGCCGCACTCAGCCGATCAAATCGGGCGACTCAGCGCCAGGTGCATTATGTGCGGACCAGCACCTATAAGGATGAGTTCCAGCAGGGAATCAGCGGATGGCATGTCGAGCGCGGCCAGTACCCTCGGCCGCTGGGTGGCTGGGTGATGCGCCTCGAGTGGCAGGACGGAATCGGCCTGCGCGCTAGATTTATCGAGCCCGAGTAGCGCTGGACAGATGTACAATAAAGGTATACCCTACCAGCAGAGATTGTACATTCAGTGAGGGGCACAGATGGACCTACGCGCTATGATGGCGGCCGCCGACCAGGCCGAAGCAGCCGCGGCGAAGATGGAGGCCGGATTCTCGGACATGAAAAAGATGTCCGAGGCCGCGCGGCATGATCTGCGGATGTATCGGGCGGCCATGCTAGAGGCCAGGGGCCGCGCCGAGGGCGCCAAGCGTGCCGCAGAGGCTGCAGCCAGGGCAAGCAATCAGCCAATGCCAGCGGCCAAGCCTGCGAAGAAGAAGGCCGCGAAGAAGAAAGCAGCTAAGAAGAAGCCCTCCAAGAGACTCGCCGAGGCGACCGACAAAGAATGAGTTGGTTCAAGCCCTGGAAGTGGGGCAGCGGGAAAAAACAGCTGCGCGAGGCTTACCTGTCGCCATACGGCGGGGTTGATGAGACTGGCCCACATGCAGACCGCTTCTTTCGCTCGCTCGGGGCCGATGGGTATCGCGATATTTCGCCATATACTCGCCAGCGGATCCTTACGGAGTCCTGGTTTTTGTACAGCGGATATCCCCTTGCGCGCAGATCCGTCGATATCCTGGTGGACTATGCGGTTGGGGAGGGGACGACGTACCGCGCCCAGTCGCCGAAAGTAGACGCGGTGCTCGAGGCGCACTGGAATGACCCGGTGAATGACTGGCCGGCCAAGCAGCACCAGCGCGCTTTGTCGCTGTTCCTGTTCGGCGAGTTGATCATGCCGGTATTTGTCGAGGAATACACTGGGCGGGTTCGCCTGGGGTCTATCGATCCGCTGGCGGTCGCGGCCGTTGTCCTCGACCCGGAGAATGCCGAGATCGCTCAATGGGTAGTCCTGACCGCGGACAATATCGGAGATCCGGCGGGGCTTCAGTCGGTTGATTACGCGGCCCAGCTGGCTGATCCTTCCTTCGATCCGGAGTCAGCGCCCAATTGGCTGAGGGTGATCCATCAGGATGAGGGACCGAATAGCCCGACTAAGGGCTTGCTCGTGGGCGATGTGCATTACTTCGGCGTCAACCGCGTTGCGGGGGTATCGCGGGGGGTCAGCAGCCTGTTGCCGGTCCTCGATTGGCTCGGCATCCATGAGCGCTTTCTGATGGATGCGGCAGAAGCTGCCGAGCTAAAGTCTGCCGTCTGTTTCGACGTAACGGTGGCTGGCGCCGATGACGCAAAGATCGAAGAAATGCGGAAGAAGCAGCCTGACTACAAGTATGGCCAGACGCGCTATCACAATGATGCCGTCGATGTCCAGGCGATCAAGCCAGAGCTCGGCAGCATGGAGATCGAAACCCATGCGAATATGGTGAAGCGACACATTGCCGCCGGTATGGGGATTCCATCCCATTGGCTTTCCGAGGGCAGCGAGGCTAGCAAGGCCACCGCGCTCGCGATGGGTGAGCCGACGACCAAGAGCCTGCGCGCTAAACAGCGGGAATTCCGCGAGGTGGTGAGCAAGGTTCTCGCGCACCAGATCGACCAGGCTATTATCGCGGGCACGCTTGACGCAGACGAGGACAAGCAGTATCGCGTGATCACACCGCCGATCTGGCCGACCGATGTACAGCAGATCGGGGCCTCGATGCTGAGCACCGCGCAGGCGCTGATGCTGGCCTAGCAGAATGGCTGGAAGTCGGCCGCGGAATGTGCGCGCGTCTTCGATTATGTCACGGACCAGCTCGGCCTGGAGACCAGCGCTTTCAGCGATGACACGGCCGAGCCGGTAAGCGATGCCGGGGGCCTAGATCGCGAGGGCGGCCGGATGCCAGGACTGGAAGACATGACGGCCATGCAGATGCGCCGGCTGAAAGATGAGGCGCTAGGGATGGCCAGGAGCATGCGCGAGCCGGTAGCCGCAGAAAACGGGAGGAGCAGCAGTGGGCAGAGCTAGGAATCATCGAAAGAAGGTCCGCGGGCGCAGCCGGGGCAGTACGCTTCCAGCGCTCGCCGCGAAGCCATGCGGCATGATGATCGAGACCAGCTGCCGACTGCTCGAGCAAGTCGAGGCGACCGGCCGCGAATGGGATGTGGTAGTGATCGAGGCCGGGCTGAGCGAGAACGAAGACGCGCCAGGCGTGCGCCGGTACTATCCGCCGGCCACGCTGCGGGCCGCTGTCGATAAATTCGATGGCTTGAAAGTCAACGCCTTCAAGTTTGACGGCCGCCGTCGGGCCGCATTCGATCATCTGCCAGAGGCCGCCAGAGGTGCTGCGCCCGGCGGATGCATTCGCAATATCATCGGCGTACTTGTTCCGGGGTCGGTGAAGTATGCCCAGCTGCCCGGCGGCGGCGAGGGAATCGTGGCCCGTCTCGCGATCAATGAGGCGGCCAGCGACATCATGCAGATTCTGGCCGGATCATGGAGCCAGGGCGCGCCAGTCGCCGGATTCTCGATCGACGCGAGCGGCCAAGCAAAAATCGGCAGCTATCAGGGCAAGCGGGTCCACGAGATCAGCGAGATCCATAGTGTCGAATCACTCGATCTGGTGAGCCAGCCCGCGGCCGGGGGGCGGCTGTTGCGCTTGGTTGCCAGCATTCAGAACGCAAAAGGGGCCAGCAATATGCTGCGTGTATTGGATCTACTCAGGCAGCATCGCCCGCGGTGGTGCGAGGGTATCGAGGTCGAGGACATCGGCCAAGCCAAGGTCGGGGACATCGTGAGCAACATCCTGGGATCGGCGCAGGAGGGGGCGCTCGAGGCGCTCGCGGCAGCCGATCCGGAGAGTGCCGAATTCCGCGAGATGAGCAAGGACATCGCCAAGCTCCGCGGCCTGCTCGAGATGCTCGCGGCCGGCGAAGTCGAGGCCGGGGTCGAGATGCTGTCTGCATGGATCGCCGAGTATGAGGCGATGGAGGACGAGATGCCGGCCGAGGAAATGCCGGCCGAAGAATCCGAGGCGGAGCCTGTAACAGAGGCAGAGCCGACAGAAGAAGAATCAACCATTTCAGGGGACGTCGCAGAGGCCAGCGAGGCCGACAGCGGCAGATCAGAGGAGGACGTAATGTCCGAAGCGCATGAGGCGAGACTGGCCGAGCTTGAGGCTCAGCTGGCAGAGGCATCGGCGCGGCAGCGGGTAACGGAGGCTCTCTCCGGGTCTGGTCTGCCGAGCCATGCGGAGGGACGCATCCGCAAGATGTTCGAGGGTACCAACGAGGTCACGGCCGAGCAGCTCACGACCGCGATCAATGAGGAGCGCGAGTATCTGGCGAGCCTCACCGAGTCCGGCAAGGTCAAGGGCTGCGGCGAGAAGAAGATCGAGGTCGGAGCCGAGCAGCGCGATCGCTGGGGCAAGGCGATGGATGCGATGCTCAGCAAAAAGGCCGAGATCGATGGCGTGCCGGCCTTCACCAGCCTGCACGAGAGCTACCGGAAAATGACGGGCCACAGCGGCAGCCGCTACGATGTCGGCTTCGCCATCTTCCAGTCGGTCGCGCGGGCGCTGCCCGGTCGGGCCGGCGAAGGTGACCCGGACTACATCAAGAAGCATCACCAGAACCTGCGCGAGTCGTTCGGGAGCTGGACCCAGTCGCTCAAGGAAAGCATCCTGACCACGACCTGGGCCGAGGTGTTCGGCGATTCTGTCGCGAGGCGTCTGATCTCGGAATACGAAAACACCAGCCTCCCGGACTGGCGCCAGATCGTTTCTGACGAAGTAATGCTGCCCGACTTCCGGACACAGCATAGGGTCAGGATCGGCGGATACTCCGATATCCCGGTGGTGGCGGAGGGCGCTGCCTACCTCGAGATCGCCGATGCGGCCGACGAGGAAGTGACCTACGCGGCGGCGAAGCATGGCTCGCTGAAAAGCTACAGCCTCGAGGCCGCGGTCGACGATGACCTGGCCAGCCTGCAGCGCCTGCCGTCGATGCTCGGCCGAGCGGCTGCTCGCACGCTGAGCAAGGCGGTCTACTTGACCCACCTGACAGCGAATCCCACCATGGATTATGATGCCACAGCCCTGGTGGCCGTTGGCCATGCCAACCATCAGATCTTGGCGCTGTCCGAGGCAACGCTCCAGATCGCGATCACTCAGATGCTCAAGCAGACCGAGCTGACGAGTGGCGAGCGGCTGGGCTTGCGTCCCCGCTGGCTGATCGTTCCGCCGGACCTGGCTGACCTGGGCTATCGCCTGGTCACTTCGGATGTGGCCTTCACGACCGATCAGAATGCCACGGTGCCCAGCAGCGTGCGCGGCCTGTACGGGATCGGCCTCATCGTGAACACCTGGCAGACGGACACCGCCGATTGGTTCCTGATGGCGGATCCGGCCGACGTGCCGACGATCGAAGTCGGCTTCGTTGGCAGCCGGACTCCGGAGCTGTTCCTTCAGGATGCGGCAACGAGCGGGGCAGTCTTTACCGACGACGTGACGACTTTCAAGATCCGCCACATCTTCGGTGTCGAGAATCTCGACCATCGCGGAGTGGCCGGCTCAATCGTTCCGTAGTGAGTGACTGACTGAAACTGATCCGCGGAGGTAGGTATTGGCATGGCTGTATTGAGTGACTTCAACGCTAAGGTTGCAATCACGGTGAAGGACTCAGCCGGTATCTTTACCTCCGCGGATCGGGATGATTTTATCGAGCAGGCCGTTCGGGCCTACTCGCGAGATAAGCCGAGGCATCAGGATGCGCTTATCACTGGCGACGGGACCGCGCAAGAATTTGCTACACCTAGCGGCTGGGTCGACCGATTCTCGGTGCCAATTCTTCTCGAGCATCCGGTCGGCGAGGTGCCGGCCAGAATCCTCGACCTGCAGGATAATCTAGAAGTTGTCCAGGTGAGTAATGTCCAGAAGATCCAGCTCACCACCATCACTCTGGCAGCCGCCGAGACTGCCCGGATCAAATACTCTACCCCGCACACCGTAGACGGCGCCGGGTCATCGGTGCCGGATTCAGATTTCGATTCAGTATGCGATCTCGCGGCCAGTTTCTTGGCTCGAGGTCTTGCGGCATTCTACGCCGAAGAAACCAACAGCACCATCGCGGCCGATGTGGTGGCAGGCGCCAGTCGCGCGGATACCTTCGCCCGGTTGGCGAGCGATCTTTTCGAGGCGTACAAGGAGCACATCGCGCAAGGCGAGGTGGTGACGGGCGTGCTCGTATATCAGGATCAGGACATCAGGGACCGATGGGGCCGAGACTTCATCACGCATCGGAGTCGGTGGCGGTAATGGCTCGTGTCGTGGTCCAAATTCAGGCGGATATGTCTGACCCGGCTATCATGCGTCGGATCGAGAAGGCCCTTGATCGCGCGGCCCTCAAGCTAGCGCAGGCAATTGCCAAGCGTGCAGCCCAGAAGGCTCCGCGTGATAGCGGCACACTAGCGCGGAGCTTCAAGGCTCGCGCAGGGGATGGCCGACAGCTGCTCGCCAGCGTGACCACCTCCGCGGATTACTTTTCCGCGATCGAGGAAGGCCACCAGGGCAAGCAGCCATCGATCGCCGATATCAAGAACTGGGTCATCCGCCACCGGCTGAAGCCTCGAGCCCGGAGCGGTCGCTCGCCATTGACCGGGCAAGCCGCGGTCCAGGCTGTGGCCTATGCGATCGCCAGGTCCGAGGCCAAGGTGGCCGCAAACCCCTTCTTCCAGCAGGCGCAGGACGAGGTATTTCGGCAGCAGGCCCGGGGTATATTCGAGCGAGAGCTGCGTCGTGTCCTACGCTAGCATCCTATCATCCACGGTCGCGGTAGTGGCTGGCACCGCTGGCATCACCGGCGGGGCTGGTTCCGTAGTCGACCACCAGCCGAGAAGCAATCGCCTAGAGGATTTGAAGTCATTCTTCGGGAATGCAGCCGAGTCATTGATCAATGGGTGGTCGGTATCTCGCGATGCAGTGGATGATGTACAGGAGGACGGCAGCGGCCGTCGCTTCCTGCGGACCCATGGAATGCTGATCCGGGGTCACTATGCAATCAAGGAGGCATCACCGACGAGCAGCGAGGAGACATTCCAGGCGCTGGTCGATGCAGTGCATGCAGCCATCATCAGCAGCAGCACGATCTGGGTCGACCAGCCGGAGCTGGACCCGAAGACCGTAAATACAACGATCTCCGCCGAGATAGTCAGTAATGTGCTGATGCACGTTGCCGAGCTGAGATTCTCGGTCGATGAGCGGACAGTGATCTAAGAGGTAGCGAATCATGGCAGGAGCGAAACCAACCAAGCCCGAATTGATTGCCATGCTGCAGAAGGTGGTCAAGGAGCTTGATGAGATCAGGCTCTTTGGACACGCTAACGCGAGCAATCTTCTCGATATGGAAGACGACATCATCCAGAATCTGGTGCTCACGTCTGAGCAGGCTTCGGCCATGACGGCGGCGTTGCGGGCGATTCGCGCCAGCCTGAACAATATGATTACCCCGGCTGCGATCCGAAGTGTGCTGGATCCGATCTTCGTGGCCTGGGGCCTGTTGATCAGTGCGCCCGAGACAGATGTCCCGACCATCATCCGGCCGAGATTGCGTGATGCGTTCAATGCGGCTGGTCCGCCAGACGATGTGCAGACTCGCGGCATTACGTTCGGGACACCGGCAGCGGGTGGCGGCAACGTGGGGGACGGCGAGCTGTTGCGTTTGCCGGTTGGATCAGATGGCGAGCCGCTGGAAGAAGTCTATCTGGAAACGAAGACATTTGAGATTACTGCGGCCAAGGGCGCCGATGCTAATACCGGCAGCAGGCGTAACCGCGAGAAGTTTGCCGTCGCGGGCGAAACGGCCGAGCAGGATGAGATTCTCCGCGATGGCAGTGGGATCGATACTACGCTGACTTGTGTCGATTCAGCAAATCAGATCGTTCAGAATTCTGGATGGGATCTGTTGACGGGGACAGAGGCCGAACCGACTGATATCCCGAGTTGGACTTCATCAACAGCTGTAAGCAGCGCGACGTATACATTTGAGTCTGGCGCTGCTGAAATATATCAGCCGCGAACGCGGGCCACCGAGACGCGGCGGAGCCTCAACATTAAGAGCTTCAGCACGACGCTAACCCAGCGGTTTGATTTGCGAAGTCGGACTATCCCGGCTGGCGTTCCGCTGATGATGCAGCTGGCCTGGAATCGCGAGCTGGGTACGGGGGATGGCACGATCACCATCAAGCTGGGCACGGCAACGGCCTCGGTGGTCATGGCCGCTCAGACTGGCTGGAATGTGCTGAGGCTGACGATCGGCAGCGGATCGTGGCCTGTCAACTTCAATGAGAACGAGATCGACGTTGAGATCAGCCGGACGCTGGGCACAACGGGCTCGATCCACATCGATGACCTCATTCTTGTTCCATGGAGTAAGCTGCTAGAAAGGGGTGGCGGAGGCTCATACTGGTTGATGGTCGGCGGCCAGACCCCATTCTTGCAGGGCGATAAGTTTACCGTGACGGATGCGCTGGCGGGCGCGGATGGAAAGATTCAGAGTATGATTTGGCGCGGCTATGGGCTGTCGCTGCCGAGTGATGCGGCTCCGACCGTTACGGATCCTGCATAGGCTGATTGATGGCTGATATCGTCGGCATTGATAAGAGCTTGAGGGTACCGGGGCGACTATGCGCCGACCCTACCGGAATTTCGAGCTTTCCTCACGGGGGCATTGATCTCGGAGAAGCGCTTCGCGTGGAGCTTGTACCCTCGCAGAGTGTCCGTCCCATAATTGCTGAAGAATATGGCGGCGAGGCTGTGGACTACATCATCCGCAATCAGGAAGTCAGCCTAGTCTGTCTGATGCGCGGCTTTCCGACCGAGATGATGCGTCGTGTTTGGCCGGGTGGCAGCGGCAGCGGAGCAACGGCCAAGGTCAACTATCCGGGGGCGGGGGCGGCTGATCGCGGATATCTCGGCAGTACCCGCAGCTTTAAGATCCTATTTAGTCCGCAGGATACCGTGAATCATTGTGGGATCATCCTTTATGAGGCCGTGCCGCTGTTCACGGAAACAAGCCAGATGCAGGCGATGGTAACCGAGGAGCTTGGGATGGCCGTTGTTTTGCGGGGTCTACGGCGCGCTAGTGATGAGAAGGTTGCGGAGGTGGCTCGGCTGTCTTCGATATCGCTATGAGCCTTCTCAAGCAAGCATCTGGACTCAGCGGGGTCTCCACCATTGGTAGTGAAGGCGAGCAGCTGCTAGTGGCCGAGGCCCTCCGGTTTATGCGAGCCGGAGGTATGTTGCGGCTGACCGACTGGACTGAATTGGATTCGGAGGAGCGGGCTGCATTGGTCACGGCCAACACAGAACTTGTCTCGGCAGAGGCATGTGCGCGTGGCTGGGCATCTCAGAGTCCGTTGCAGTCCGCCCAGATAGCGGCCGATTACGACGGGGGGGCGATGCTTGAGGCTGTGGCGTTTGAAGTGATGCGCGATCGGCTGAAAGGGCAGGTGGCTTGATGGCCGAAGATATCATTGTTCGAGTTCGGAAAGATCTCGATCAGGCCCGCAAGCGTGATCGGGAGGTACAGGCGAAGACCCGGAAAATGCAGGAGGGACGGGCCGCTGAGGCTGTGCGGCGGCGGCGGTCTGCGCCTCCGATTGTGGAACGCGATCGGCCCGAGGTCCGGAGAGGTCGATTGCGGGCAGGCCAGCCACCTCGCGCCGGCGGAGTGCGTGGGCGGATTGGCGCGCGCATCAGCGGTGTGGCGATCGCGGCGGCGGTTGCAACTGCTGGAGTTGAGCTTGCGAGTAAGGTGGTCCTCCCTATTTACGAACTAAACGCCGAAGACATGGGCAAGTCAAAAAATCCCTTTCTGGCGAAGTTCGGGAAAGCACTGCAGGAGCAGTTAGCCGAGGCCCGCCGCGATCTGGAGAAATTCAAGGCGCAACTGACGTCCGCATTTTCGGCTGCCAGCCAGACTATCGAGTCAGTCAAGGGTGCGGCCCTGCTAGATGCGCCCGTCGGGGCCGATGAGGCTGTGGCCACTTTCCAGGCGCGCCGACGGGTGGCATATCTCCGAGAGGCCAGCAAGAGCGTTATTGACAGCGACCTCAACGCAAAAAGCATCCAGGGTGTTATCAAGGGTTTGAGAGCGCATCTTGCCAAGAATGTGGCCGGGCAGAAAGGCAAGAAATGACCGCTCCCCGTCTCAGTAGTCTCACATATGGAAGTCGTACGATCGGCGCCGGCACGACTAATGTCCCCGACGGTCAATCTCCATGCCGCATCACGTCGAGCTTTGAGGAGTACATCGTCGAGTATGACTTCATTGTGACGGCGAGTCTGCACAGTGAGATCGCGCTGCTCGAGGATGACTTTCGCAAGCGTCGGGAGACTCTGACGCTCGTCTATACGACAGAGGGCGGTACTAGCACGCGCATATTCTCTGAAGGTAGCGGTACTGGCTTCGAGCAGCGGGCCGAGCTCATCAAGCGCGGCGATACCGCGGATACTGGCAACACTCGCTTGTATACCGCGCGGATTACCGTGAAGCTTCCGGCCGATACGAGCGGAGATGGCGGACTTCTCGAGGCCACGGCCGAGCTGGGCTATGACGGGTGCCGCCACGCTAGCATCACGATTTCTGGTGTCTACACCATGACGCCCGGCGATGACGCGCGCGGGAACTATGACTCTGGTATTGCCAGCCTGATCAGCAGCAAGATTAGCGATGTGGGAGAATCAGGAAGTTTCAATAAGCTAACCGAGGTTAGTAGCCAGGACGATCTAAATACAAGGCTTGAGTTTCGGATTGAGTTGCTCAAGGTCGAATATGCCGAGAGTAGCGGTGCGTTTGATGTCTCGAGCATCATCAACCAGCAGATGAGCGTGACCCGCCAGGAGGTATCAGGCGAGTTTTCGCCGGTGGCTGATGCGACTGTACAGCCGCCGCTAATTGGCACCGCCACCTATGAGGCGTGTATTAGCCTGGACGTGACATCTAGCCTGGTCAGTCTCTGGGTGGGGACGATCTTGCCATGGATTGCTGAGAATATCCGCGAGAAGCTGGATGTGGGGCTGATCTGCTTTACCGAGGCAACACCTACCTACGACTTGCCGAACAACCGGATAACGGCCGTTGTGGCCTTCGAGGCATTCATCGAGGGCGCTGCCTTTCCGCTGCTTCAATACACCGAGAATACGATTCGCACTCTGATCCAGGGAAAGGCGCTGGTGCCAGTATGGACAGACGCAACGGCCTTCGCTAAGTATGTTTTCCAAGGCCCGGCCCGCGAACTGCTAAAGGTGGTAGTTTCGGAGATCAGGATAGGCTTGCCAGAAGGCGAGCAGTTCGGGTTTGATTTCCAGACGGGCCGATTTTCTCCGGATTCGATTTTTGGGCCGGGCGGGTCGAGACAGTGGGTACTGGTCGACGATGAAGAGAACATAATGCCGATCCGCAAGGGGCTACCGTCCGAGTTTTGCGACACATTCCAGCTTGTGCGAAGCTCGACGTTCGAGCGGGTAGACCGAGTGCCACAACAGATTGATGCGGTTACGTAATGGCTGAGATCGCCGGACAGAAAGCTACGCTCGGCGGGGCCGAACTTCTCGGAAGTGCACCTGTCCGATGGCGGCTGGCCGAAGGCGTCGAGCCGGTCATCGAAACGTATGAAGTACCTATTGAGGCGGTGCCGCTGTATGAGGCGAATGCGGACTTGCACAAGCCGCTCGAGTTGATCATGCAGCGGACTGAGGTCGTGGGGGCGAACAATCGAGCGCGGCCCGGCGAGCAGCTGAAAGTGCAGAATGTGCGAGTGATCACGGCCGAGCCTGGGCCGAATCCGCACATCGGCCGCATTCAGGTGGGAGACCTGCGCTGGCTGATGCCGTATCTGCGGATCTGGAAGCAATACAATGTCCGGGCCCGCAAATCAGTTGCCAAGTTGATAGCGTTCAATGACCCTAATCTTGCTCAGGATATCAGCCAGGACCAGTACCTTGACTGGAGCATAAACCCGTTCACGGCTCAGCCATGGACGGCGCTGGAGATTATCCGGGATGTATTGCAAAACAATACTGATGGATTGAACCGTGGTTTATTGGCCGGGCTGTTAGATAAGGTCGAGATTGATCCGGACGTTCAGAATCTTAACGCAGTGTCGCTGGAGGACATCCAGATTGACGGGGCCGGGGATGATGCGTTGAGGCAGGCGCTGAGTTTGCTGCCTGGTGTCGGGCTATTCGTGACGGTCGGCGGCACGTTCCGGCTGTTCAACAAGTTCAATGCAACACGTGAAGAGGCCAATGTCGTGCGGCTGGGACCGCCGATATGTGGTGCGGGCATAATCAAGAGGATCAGCAATAGCACGACGAGACCGAGGGAGGTGCATTGCTATTTCCCCCGTAAGGTGGAAATTCGCTTCAACATGCTCGGCGCTGGTTTCGGTGATGTTCGTGGGTCTACCATAAGATCTATGAACAATGTAATACCGATCACGGACCCTGGCTTTGTGCTTGATGGCGGGGGTATAGCGGCACAGGGTGAATGGATTGATGCCGACGTGTATATCGAGTCCCTTATTGCTCAGGCTGCGGCGATCGGATCGAAGCGGCTCAAGAAGATTAGTCGCAAGTTGATCGACCAGGCACAGATTCCCTGGATGGGTGTTTGGGCATTGATCGAGGCGGCTGGGATTGATGATCTCGCAACGGCATCTGGTGACGTTAGCAAGTTTCAGTGGGCGAGCCGATTTGCTGCATTAAAGCAGCACTATCTGCAGACGTTCAGAATCAATAGGGAATGGACGCAACGCTCGAGGCTGATCGAGGCTAAGCTGGTGGGGATTTTCGATACTGCAACTGGCACGCGGGCCGAGTCTCCTGTCTGGTGTGATTATTGCGTGGTACCTGGCCTGAAGTCGCTGCTAGTTGACAGCCACAAGGGGAGAGACTTTTCTCTAGCTACGAACAAATACCATTACCCGCAATCAAAAGAGGGTCCGGGGCCGGCACATCTGCCTGTGTCGGGAGATTTCAATGATCCCATCCAGAAGGACAACCGGCCTAGCCCGTTCCGCGTCGATATTCTGGACGATCAAATTGGCCTGATAAGAATCACCCCAAGAGGCGATGTGTACGGCAATTGGGATACCCTCATACCTGCTCCAGTGCTCAATCGGCCGCGTTACAATCCAGAGAAGGGCCATCTTGATAGTATATCATTCGACAGCCAATTGGAGGGACAGAAGGAAGACACAATTCCTCGTCTGGCTTCGCTGTCTGCCAGGTTTGCAATAATCATCACTCTGGTGCCGGCCGCGCCGAATAACCTTGACCAATTCCATAAGATCATTATCAAGCCAGATGACTGTAAAGCGATTCTTCCGCAGGGTGCCCGCCGCGGGCTGGACACAGCGAAGGGGCCGATCAAGGAACTGCTCATCAAGGATGAAGTCGCAAGAGTGTATTGGCTGGACAGTTTGGCCGGGATCTACCCTAGATTTTTCGGTATGCCTGGCGATGTTCAAGGCGATTTGGGAGACCTGGGTGCGCCCAATATTGGGAATGCGCCGGTTGATCCTATCGACAGGCTTGGATTCGGTGGCATTCTCACGCTCAATGATCCGATTGGCGCCGGACAGAATAAGCCGTTCGACGTTGGGGTGGGTGCCGACTTGTTCCAGCTCGCCCAAGCCCGCGCAGCCCAAATCTATGCCTCCGAACAGGACCGACTGCTGGGCTCCCAGACCGGGCCGCTGCGACCCGGCATTCGACCGGCCGGCTTCCTGTCTGAGGTAACCCATGTTCTCGAGCCTGACGGCACGATGCTCACGCATTTGCAGCTGCCCGCGGCCGTTCCTGGCCTCGAGCTCGAGGCTTTTCTCGACGAGAATACCCGCAAGGTCATCAATAAGGAGCTAGGTGCATGAGCGGAAACATGCCTGCGATCGCGGACACTTGGCGCAGCGGGTATATCCCTATACAGGATTTCGGCAGTGAGGCCGAAGGGACGACGATCAGGACGCGGCACATGCGCCACGGGGTGCGCATTGTGGGCCGCCGCAACGACGACGACGAGTTGGGCATGGGTCACTACATTGTCGGGGTCTACGACAATGGGACGATCATGTACGGGGATATTATCGGCGGGCTGCTCTGGCAGAACGAGGCGGTGACCGTGCAGGGCGACCGCTCGAGCAGCCTACGCGAGACGGCCGCGATCGCCTACGCTTGGCCGTCGATCATCCATGAGCGCAAGAAGGGCAAGACGAAGGCGCGGCCGATTTTCGACGAGAAGCTCGAAGAAGATGACCGGTTCATGCCGGTCGAAGTGGCAACTTGCGTGCCGATCGGCCCAGGCCGCAAGGGCATCGTGCTCGACGCGGTCAAGGAAGACGAGCAGATCGAGCTGTTCTTTCCGGCCGATGGCATCAACATCTGTCACTGGCGCGGCAAGGACCCGAACGAGCTCAGTCAGCAGTGGTTCGATGTGGACGACGAGGGCAAGCCCGACAAGGACCGGGTGGCGCTCGAGGATACGAGTCGCCGGATCAGCAAGGTGCTGCGGCCGGATGGGAGCACTGGCAGCCCGGGCGAGGCGCCCGCGCAGGTGCTGGCGTGGAACATTACGAGCAGCCCCAGCGAGCAAGGATATGGGATGATGGTGGGGCGGACGCTCAGCATCAGCCTGCCGGATATCCCGCCGCCGCGCATGGAGGTGGTCAAGCCGCCGAGCGGCAGCGTGGGCGACAACTACGGCAAGGTGAGTAACGGCCGCAGCGAGGGCGACAAGTACGACGGGGTCAAGATCTCGCCGGGGGGGCTGGCACTGGCCTACCATGGCGTGGAGCGGGGCGGCCCCGGCTACGTGGGCGCGGGGAAGGCCGACAAACATAACCATGGCGTGAACGCCGACGGCGAGCCGGTCGGGCCGGAGCACATCCAGGCGGCCGCGCTGTTTTTTGCGACCGAGGAAATGGACGCCCCGCTCGACTTCAAGCTCACGGGCTACCCTGACGCCGCCATCTTCAGCAAGCCCGCCGAGGTCTGGCTGACCTACGACAAGAACGCCTCGCACCCGTACGTAGGCGGGGACGGCAAGGTCAAGACGGCCAAGGGCCTCTGGCGCTGGGTAACGTGGGTGCCATGGAAGCCCAGCATTCCCGGCGTGCCGATCCCGCCGCCACAGCAGCCGCTGTCCATGGTCATCCCGGATGGTCAGAACTCCGGCAACAGCCCTGGCGGTGGCAGCCCCGGCAACAAGCTATTCCCGCCGCGCGATACGGCCGACAAGGAGAACCAGCAGGGCGCGGTCATCGTGCGCCGGATTGCCCCGCACCTCACCGAGGGCGAGATGCACGGCCTGGCGAGGATTGCCAACCAGCAGAACCGGCCGCAGCAGGTCGCCGCGGTCGAGTCTGATAATGAGCTGGGTGCGCCTGCGATGTCATGGCGGCCGATGAAGACAGCCCTGGCTGGCGGGGATCTGCGATACGTCGACCAGAACACGATCCAGCAGCACGAGGACCGCGAGACCGCGCCGATCGCTGCGCGGATGGAAGCCTTCGGGGGCGGGGCCAGCTCAGATATCGCCGACTGGGCATACAACGAGCAGCCAGGCGCCGGACGATACGTGGCCGGCACCTCGGCATCAGGTGGGGTCGCTTTTCTGCCGGCCGAGCTGGGGATCGAGGACGTGGCCGGGATCGAGCCGCCGAGCGATGTGGCCCCGAGCAAGCCTGCGCTATCAATGGTCCGCTCGTGTTTGGCCTGGAGCTGGTTTGTCGACGCGGATGCCGGCCTGCCCGTGGATGGATACCAGATGGCGCAGGAGGATGCAGGCGGCAACCTGCAGCTAGATGCTGTGGATCCGACCGGGGTCCTGACTCCAGTCCGTGCAGTGCATCCCACCGGGCACTATCAGCACCAGAGCAGCACGGGGCATCCGACGCGAGAAGTCAACAATTTCGGCTTCTTGACCTCGACCTCGCTGACCGGGGGGGATCACACGCTGATCGTGGACACCTCCCTGGCTGCTGTCCCATACGATGTGAACTTGCCAGCGGTGGCAGATTTCCAGAATGTCGTTTTTCAGGTCTCTCGCTTCCTCGCCTCGCCCGGTGGGGCCAGCCGCAGGGTCAGGATCAACCCGCAACCCGGCGAACAAATTAACAATCTCGGCGCGGGCGTCAGCCTCGACCTGACCAGCGCGGGGCAGAGCGTGACCCTGAAAGCGACCGGCAGTCAATGGCACAGCTTCTAGGAGGATAAATGGCATTCTTCGGACACCCGCCACGCGACGAGGTCGCCGGCATCACGCCGATACTGGACGGGCAGCAGTGGGTCGTGTACGGTGAGCTACGACTAGAGAGCGACAGAGGGGAGCTACAGATGGAGGGGCCGGGCCTCAGCCTGGTGCTAGAGATATGAGCCGGATACGATTCGAGAATCAGACGACGCCCGCGACACCGCCAGCGGGAAAGGTGACGGTGTTCGTTGATAGCGCCGACAAGAAGGCGAAGCAGATCGATGATGCGGGGCTGGTCACCGATCTGACAGCGGTCCCAGCTGGTGGAGCGGTTACCACCACTAATATTAACTGGGTAGACAAATCTGGAGATGATGGCGCGGCCCTGGTCAACCGCTTCGACTTGCCGTGGCTAACTATCGGGGCCGCGCTGACCGCTGCGGCGTCCGGCGATGTCGTGATGGTGCGCCCAGGAACCTATGCCGAATCTGGCCTGACCGTTCCAGCAGGAGTTGCTCTCATCAGTGAGGGCGGCTTCCTGTTGACCATCGTGGGCGATGCCGCAGCGGTCGCCCACATCATCACCCTCTCGGCTGGGAGTTATTTGCAGGGCTTTCAGATCCTCTGTCCGACGACGGCTAGCTTGGCTGGTGTGTCCCATAGCGCGGGCACAGGAACGATCTACGATCTCGACCTGCGGGGAGATGGGGCGACGGGATCAGGCGACGGAATCTATAAGACTGGTACTGGCAAGGTTGTCGGTGGGAACATCCGCTGCGAGGGGGGTGGATTGGAGAACCTGCTGCGCGCGGACGCAGCGGTCCTG
>Ga0255054_10000726_pt1 | contig 19412 bp, 16 predicted proteins | sample JV7_2_23_MG_FD_188634 | JGI IMG/M metagenome (GOLD analysis project Ga0255054, IMG submission 188634) | Seawater microbial communities from Jervis Inlet, British Columbia, Canada - JV7_2_23 | ecosystem: Environmental > Aquatic > Marine > Inlet | place: Canada: British Columbia | collected...
CGACGCCCGGACTCGTCTGCGCCCACCACCATCTCTACTCGACCCTCGCCAGGGGCATGCCCCCACCCCCGAAGACACCGACGACGTTCTTGGAGATCCTCGAGCAGATCTGGTGGCGCCTCGATGCTGCCCTCGACCTCGAGATGCTGCGCTGGTCGGCCATGCTCGGGGCACTCGAGGCCCTCGAAGCCGGCACCACCGGCATCGTGGACCACCACGAGTCGCCCAATGCCATCGAGGGCAGCCTCTCCGTTATTGCCGAGGCATGCTCCGAGGTTGGTGTGCGGGTCCTGCCCGCATACGGCGTCACGGACCGTCATGGCGCAGATGGAGCACGACGGGGTCTCGAAGAGAACCGGCGCTTCATCGAGGCCGGCAACACGGGCCTCGTCGGCATCCACGCCGCGTTCACCTGCACAGACGAAACGCTGGCGTCGGCGGCGGCGCTGGCGAAAGAACTCGGCACCGGGATGCACATCCACGTTGCAGAAGGGCCCGAGGACATCGATGCGCCCGACCGCCTGGCCAGCCTCACCAACGACAGCTGGCTGATCAGCCACTGTGTGTATCTCCCCGACGATCACGGTCTGTCGGGGACCATCCTGCACAACCCGCGGTCGAACCTGAACAACGCGGTCGGCTACGCCGATCCCGCCCGCTTCGCCAACCCGGTCGCCATCGGCACCGACGGCATCGGAGGGAACGTCATCGAGTCGTTCCGGCTCGCCTACGTCATGCAGCGCTCCGTCGACGTGACGGCTTCACCGGAGACCGCATGGGATTGGCTCGAAACGGGATGGGACCTCATGCCCGAGTGCCGCAACGACGAGGTCGTCTGGTCGTACGACCCCATGGATCCCTGGCACATCGCGTTCACACCCGGCGTGCGTCCCCTTCGCGTCAGCGTCGGCAGTGAGGTGGTCTACGACGAGAACGGCCCGACACGGGTGGATGCAGAAGAAGTGAGGGCGAAAGCACGTGAACAAGCGAACCGTCTCCATGCAAGGCTGTAGACCATGGCACACCAACACCCGCCGCTGACTCCCTTCCCGCTCCCCGTCCTCCTCGGCCGGATCTCGCACGAATGGGCGAGCCGGAAGCGAATATTCGATCTTCCCATCGCCCGTTTCTTCGACGCCTCCGCCGGTCCCGACCTCACGATGGAGTTCCTCGGGCGCCCCGCGGCCACCCCGGTGGGGCCGGCCGCGGGACCCCATACGCAGCTGACCGAGAACATCGTCCTGTCATGGCTCAGCGGGGCGAGGCTCATGGAGCTGAAGACGGTCCAGATCCTCGACGAGCTCGAGATCGGTAGGCCCTGCATCGACATGGAGACGGTCGGCTACAACATCGAGTGGAGCCAGGAGCTGAAGATCGAGCAGTCTCTCGAAGAGTACGTCAAGGCGTGGATGATCATCGAGATCCTGCGCGGCTGGGATCAACTGGAACCGCACATCGGATCGGATCCGGGACCTCACATCTTCGACATCTCGGTCGGCTACGACCTTGCCGGCATCTCCTCTGAGCGCGTCGGTGCGTTCATCGACGGCCTGATCGATGCAAGCTCCTCGATCGACGGGTTCCGCGACCAGATCCCGGAGCCATTCACGCAATGGCGCGACCACGATTTCCCGACAAGGATCGCCGACACCGCGACCCTGTCGACGTTCCACGGTTGTCCGCCGGATGAGATCGAGTCGATCACGAAGCACCTGATGAACCGGCACGGGCTCGATGTGATCGTCAAGCTGAATCCCACGCTGCTCGGTTTCGAGCGTGTCGGCGAGATCGTCAACGACGTGCTCGGCTACAGCGATGTCCGCCTGCGTCGCGAGGACTTCGAAGCCGACCTCCAGTTCGAGCGGGGACTCGAGCTCATCGTCGAGCTGGAACGCTTCGCCGCCGAGAACGAACGACGATTCGGCATCAAGCTCACCAATACCCTGGTGGTAGAGAACAACCGCGACTTCATGCCGGACAACCCGATGTACCTGTCCGGCCAACCGCTCCATGTGGTGTCCACGACGCTGCTCGGCGCGCTCGACGAGGCCCTGCCCGGGATGCTCGACGTCGACGGGCACCGAGGTTCGGTCCAGGTCAGCTTCTCGGCGGGAATCTCCAAGGACAACGTCGCCGATGGTGCTGGCCTCGGCCTGGCGCCCCTGACGGTCTGCTCCGACCTGCTGAAGCCCGGCGGTTATGGGCGTATGAAGCCGATGATCAAGGCGCTTCAGAACGCCATCACCGATGCTGGGGACGACAGTCTCACCGCCTGGAGGCGTCACCGGCACGAAGCCGCGGTTGCCGCCGGTCATTCGGGCGCCATTGCCGCCTACATCGCGAGCCTCTACGACCCCGCGACCAACGAGCGGTACACCCGGGAAGGCACGTCCAAGCTGCCGAGGTCGGTCGACCACAGCCTGGAGATGTGGGGATGCGTTGCCTGCAACTTGTGCGTGACCGTGTGTCCCAACGACGCCTTCTTTCGGGTACCCACGCCGGAAGGGCTCGAGGTCGACGGCCGCCAGCAGTATTTCGTCTTCTCCGAGCTGTGCAACGAGTGCGGCAACTGCCTGACGTTCTGTCCGGAAGAGGGCGACCCGGCCGAGATCAAACCGCGCCTCTATCTCGACCGCGGGCGGTTCGCCGCCGAAGCGGGAAGCCAGGCCTTCCTCGTCCAGCAAGCCAACGGTGGCCTGGAGATCACCGCCACCGCCGGCTTCGAGGACGAGATCGAGCGGCTCCACCTCGTGCTCGACAGCGAAGAGGGCCTTCCGGTCCGTGTCGGTGATCTCAACCCGGCCGCCGGTTGACGCCTCGCCGCCATGGCCACAGGACGCTTTGCCCTCTCGCTGGTGCTCCTTCTCATTGCTGTCTCCTGCACCATCTCCGACGGCGAAACGGCAGCCGGTGGAGCAGCGGTGACGGAGATCGCGCCCTCCAGCACCGCTCCCGCGACAGACCGCGGACTCGACGTCACGCTGCCCGATGTATCCGAATTGGTGAAGGCCGTCGAGCAGAGTGTGGTCACCGTGACCCAAACGCAGCTTCAGCTCGATGAATTGCAGAGAGTGGCCGAAGTCCCGACGGGGACCGGCACGGGGGTGGTCACGGACAACGATGGACACGTTCTCACGAATGCGCATGTTGTTGCCGGTGCCCAGAACGTGATCGTTGTTGGTTTCGACGGTATGCCGCGAGCGGCCCAGGTCGTGGGCAGCTGGGCCGCGGATCAGAACAGCGACCTGGCCCTGCTGCTGCTCGAAGACGCCTCGGGCCTGCAACCCATCTCGATGGGCAACAGCGCGCGGCTCGAGGTCGGCGATCCGGTCGTGGCCATCGGTAATGCCCTTGGCTTGGGGTTGTCCGTATCGGTTGGCATCGTGTCCGCGATCGGCCGCCAGGTTCGCACCGACACGACCTCGATCGAGAACGTTCTCCAGACCGATGCGGCTATCAATCCGGGCAACTCGGGTGGACCTCTCCTCGACGCCGAGGGCCGCCTCGTCGGCATCAACACCGCCGGGATCTCGAGTGCGCAGAACATCGGATTCGCCATCCCGATCGACCAGGCAATCCCTTTCATCGACTATGTCGTCGCCGATGCCGGCCAGCCCTTCATCGGAGCGATCTTTCTGACCGTGACACCCCAGGTTGCCGGGCAATTCGGACTGCAAACTGATTCCGGAGCGGCCATCACGGAGGTCCTAGGTGGCAGCTCCGGCGCAGACGCCGGCTTGATCGCCGGCGACATCGTGATCGCCGTCGACGGCCTGCTGATCGCTACACGAGAGGAAGCCCTCGAACGGATCGACGCCGCAGGAGTCGGCGCCACGATCACCTTGACGGTCCTGCGCGACCCGCAGCGCTCCCAGGAGACGACGGAGATCGACGTCACGGTCGGGATGCGTTGACCCGAAGCCGACCAGAGGCGCCTCAGCACCACTAGGGACTGAGTTCGAACTCGACGGCTTCCACGTCGCCGCCACGGCCCACCAGAACGGCCGATCGAATCTCGCACGTGTCCTCATCGACGGCTGCGAACTGCAAGTTGCCACCGTTCAGGACGCGAACCTCGTAGGTGGCACCCCGATCGGGTTGGTCGCACATAGCGCTCGTCGTGGTCACGAAGACCCTGGTCCCCTCGAACCTGGTTTCAATGACCGTCTCCGGGTTCTCGATGATCAGGTCTTTCCTCAGTGAAACGTGAACGGTCCCATCCTCGAGGATGAGGAGGTATGGATTCGCGGCCCCGCCTCGGCGGAGGTATGTGCCGGCGACGTCCTCAAACGACGCAATCGGGCCGGGTTGGGCGGCTTGTGCAACCGCCGCTGTAGGTGAGGTGCTGACCGCGTCACCCCCCCCGCGGATGACCGTCAGGATCGCTGCTGCCGCTCCGATCACCAACACCACGACGGCGATCGCGATCATCGGGCCCCGTCCTCGTGGTTCGCGCTGCAACCGAATCGGGTGAGGTCGGGTTGGCGCCGGTGCGGGCTGCCCACGTGTCGGCTGGGAATCCTTGGTGGTTTCGGTCATCGGCTTGTTCCTCTCTTTCGTTGCTGAGAGAAAGGCGATGCCGCTCATGCGCATCTCGTCGAAATACGCGACGTCAGGCTCCGGATTGGCTTCGCGCAAAGCGGCAAATACAGATTCGGCCCTCATGTGCGCCCTCCTCCTTCCTCGGCAGGCAGCCGAGAGGGAACGATGGATGAAGAAGAGACGGCCCTGGCCAACCGCCTCTTCGCCCGATGCACACGCTGCTCAGCAGCGGCAACCGAACAGCCCACCGCGTCGGCGATTTGCGGGGCAGTGAGCCCCTCCCATGCGGCGAGGCGGAGAACCTCCTGATCGGTAGCGCGAAGCCGCAACATGGCCTCCAGCACGGCACGATCTTGCTCGCGACGTACAACGAGATCCTCGGCAGGTTCCGCCTGATCGGGGCGCAACCAGCGGAGCCGCTCGCCCAGGCGGATCCTGCGCTGCAAGCCGCGCCGCCGGTTGGCGACCGTTCGATGCGCAACGCCGTACAACCACGGCAGCGGCGCCTCATCGTCGAATCGCTCCATGCGACGCCACAACACGAGAAACACCTCACTCGCTACGTCATCGGCTTCGGAGCGGTTCACCCGGCGTGCGCAATACGCCAACACGTCGGCGTAGTGCGCTTCATAGATCCTGATGAACCGCCTCTCGGCGGAGGGCGCCATCGTTCCTCTCCAGTCTCTCTCACCAACAAGCTGTCCGGACCCCTGCAGATCCTGACACCCGAAAGCGTGCACGTCGACAAGAAGATCGGTCTCGTTCCCGCCCTGCCGGGATCGAGGAGGTCCCGCTCAACCCTGCGACCAGCCGATCCTCCAAGCCATCGGATCAGTGCCGAAAGGCCCTGCTTGAGGAATCCCATTTGCGCCAAGGTTGCCAGGTCATTGATACTCAGCCGGGGAGGGACCAAGGCGTGAGCATCCAGGGAACCAGCGTCCGGTGACAAGGAACCGTTCGCCGCAGCGCTCCCGGATCCTCGGGTACCTCGTTCCCGTTGCCGCGGTGACTCTGGCACTCCTCATCGGTGCGCTGATGCTCGGCATACTCGGCGCCAACCCACTCGAAGGCCTCAACGCCATGTTCCAGGGAGCCTTCGGTTCGGGGACGGCCATCACATCGACGATCCTCAAAGCAACACCGCTTCTCTTCGTCGCCGTCGGGATCACCATCGCGTTTCGCGCCAACGTGATCAACATCGGCGGAGAGGGCCAGATCGTGCTCGGCGCCCTGCTGGCCACTGTGACGGCGCTGTACCTCCCGGAGATGCCGGCGCCGATCATGATCACACTGATCGCAGTCGCAGGCATCGTCGGCGGCGGACTGTGGGGCGCGATACCGGGAGCATTGAAGGCCTACTACCGGGTCAATGAGATCCTCAGCACGATCATGCTGAACATCGTTGCGGTGCAGTTGATGAACTTCCTGCTGCGCGGCCCGCTGATCGACCCCCAGGAAATCGAACGGGGAACGCGCATCCCACAAACGGAGCGACTCGCCGAGGCCGCGGACTTGCCACTCCTGTTCGGCAGCGGTCGGTTTCACATCGGTCCTCTCATTGCCGTCATTGCCGCCGTGTTGGCGTACATCCTGCTCTGGCGCACACCGACCGGGTTCCGTCTCCGCGCCGTCGGTCTCAGCGATGACGCGGCCCGCTACGCAGGGATGCCGGAGAAGCGCACGATCGTGCTCGCGATGACGCTCAGCGGCGCGCTGTGCGGATTGGCAGGAGCAGTGCTCGTGTTCGGCAGCGAGAGCCACCGGATGGTCACCGACGGGTCGACCGCCGGCTTCACCGGGAACGCGGGGTTCAACGGCATCGTCGTCGCTCTGTTCGGTGGTCTCCACCCGCTGTGGAGCATCCCGGCGTCGTTCCTGTTCGGCGGACTGCTCGTTGCCGGCAATGCGCTACAACGCGCCGTCCAGGTGCCGTCGGCGCTCATCCTCGCCATCAACGGCCTCGTTGTGATCTTCGTCGTCTCGTCCGAACGCATCCGCAAGAGGATCCTCGCCCATCCGGTGCACGTCGACGAGGACGAGGGGCCGCCGGGCGAGGGTCCGGATGTCATGGTGCCGCTGTCGGGTGGCGAGCCGGAGGCGGAGCCATGAGCGAGCTCTTCACCACTGCCGTGCTCGTCGCCACGGTCGCCTCCGGTATCCGCCTCGCGGTGCCGCTCCTGCTGGCCGCCCTCGGCGAGACATTCGGCCAGCGCTCGGGCGTGCTCAATCTCGGCGTCGAGGGAATGATGCTCCTCGGTGCCTTCGGTGGCTACTACACGGTGCTGCAGACCGACAACGTATGGCTCGGCGTATTGGTCGGGGCGGCAGTCGGTGCTGTGCTCGGCGTCGGGACCGGGGTCATGTCGGTCACCATGCAAGCCGATCAGGGCATCAGCGGCATCGGCGTGTTCCTGTTCGGGCTCGGTATGAGCGACTTGTTGTTCCAGAAGCTCGTCGGAACACCGCGGCCCATCGACACCTTCCCCCAACTCGACATCCCTCTGCTCAGCGATATCCCGATCATCGGCGAGATGTTCTTCCAGAGCAGCGCCATCGTGTACCTCGCTTTCCTCGCGGTACCCGTGGCCACGTTCGTCATCAACCGCACTCCGTTCGGCATGGACATCCGAGCAGTTGGCCAGAACCCGGCAGCAGCCGACAGTCTCGGCGTGAGTGTCGCCCGGGTGCGCTACGCGACGGTGATCATCGGCGGGACGCTCGCCGGAATCGCCGGCGCCACTCTGTCGATCGGACTCGGCATCTTCCAGCAGAACCTGACGAGCGGCATGGGGTTCATCGCGGTGGCGATCGTGTATTTCGGTGCCTGGAGACCGATCGGCGTGATGGCCGGGGCGCTCCTCTACGGCATGGTCAACGCGTTGGTACTCCAAACGAAGACGCTCGGGATCGTTCCAACCGCCTGGTCGGACATCGCGTCCATGGCGCCTGCCATCATCACGATCCTCGCCCTCGTCTTCGTGGCCACCCGGTTCCGGCAACCGGCAGCCCTGACCAAACCATTCATTCGAGAAGGATGAGCCGCAAGGCACATACAACGACAAGGAGGTAGATCCATGAAGAGAAGAAAGACATGGGCGGCGGTGGTTGCCGTGCTCGCCCTCACGCTCGTCGCGACGGCGTGCAGCAGTGACGACGGAGCCAGCGGAGAGGGCTTTCGTATCGCGATCGTGGCGCCGTCGGCATCCAACGACCTGGCATTCACGCAATCGATCGTCGACGCCGTGAACAAGGTCGCTTCGGATCGGGGTATCACCGACGTCGCGGTGACCGACGGCACGTTCGTCGTCGAGGACGCAGCGGCGGCGATTCGCGACTACGCCAGCCAGGGATACGACCTCGTCATCGCCCACGGATCCCAATACGGAGGCTCACTCCAGGAGATCGCACCGGACTTCCCGGAGACCGCGTTCGCCTGGGGCACCGCGGCGGACACGTTCGGACTCAGCAACGTGTTCTCGTATGAGGCTGCATCCGACGAGGGCGGCTACGTCATGGGCGTGCTCGGTGCCGCGATGTCGACCAGCGACGTCATCGGCATCGTCGGACCCATCGAGACCGGTGACGCCAAGCTCTACGTCGACGGCTACGCAGCCGGCGTCACGGCGGAGAAGCCGAGCGCCAATGTGCTGATCACCTACACCGGTTCGTTCAGCGATGTCGCCCTGGCGTCCGAGACGGCCCAGGCGCAGATCGCGCAGGGCGCCGATGTGCTGACCGGCACCGCGCAGATGGTCGTCGGTGCAGTTGGCGTTGCGGACGGCGCAGGGGTGCTGTGGTTTGGCACCCAAGCGAATCAGACGAGCCTGGCTCCCGACATCGTCGTGGCATCCCAGGTGTATCACTGGGAGGTCGTCCTCGAACCGATACTCGACCAGATCGGTGACGGCACGCTCGGAGGCGAGATCTACACGATCGATTTTGCCAATGAGGGCCTCGTGCTCGAGTACAACCCCGACGTCGACGTGTCGGATGACGTCAAGGCGAAGGCCGAGGCTGCCATCGATGGCATCAAGGATGGCTCGATTTCGACCGGTTAGCCCAAAGACCGACCGGCCGGGGGTAACGCCCCCCGGCCGGTCCGATGGGAGCAGAGCAGTGACCGACGCGCAGGTGCCGATGCTGCAAATGCCAATGCTGCAAATGAAGAACATCGTCAAGCGCTTCCCTGGGGTGCTCGCCGACGACCACGTGGACTTCGATGTCCGTGCGGGCGAGGTACACGCCTTGCTGGGTGAGAACGGCGCCGGGAAGACGACCCTCATGAACATCCTCTACGGCCTATACGAGGCCGATGAGGGGTCGATCTACCTCAACGGAGAAGAGGTGACGATCGCCAGTCCCACCGACGCCATCGATCACCACATCGGGATGGTCCATCAGCACTTCATGCTCGTCGACACGCTCACGGTTGCAGAGAACGTGGCACTGGGACTTCCATCGAGCAAGCGATTCGTCACCGACCTCGATGTCGTTTCGGAGCGGATCGATGAACTCGGCGAGCAGTACGGCCTCGAGGTCGACCCAACGAGCGTCGTTTGGCAACTGTCCGTGGGGCAGCGCCAGAGGGTCGAAATCATCAAGACGCTCTACCGGGACGCACGGCTGCTGATCCTCGACGAACCCACCGCCGTGCTGACGCCGCTCGAGGTCGACCAGCTCTTCGCCACGCTGCGCCAGCTGACGGACGGCGGGCGCGGCCTCATCTTCATCTCGCACAAGCTGCACGAGGTCCTCGCTCTCAGCAACCGCATCACCGTGCTCCGCCACGGCCGCGTCATGGGCGAGGTCCTCACCGCCGATGCGACCCGCGAGGGCCTCGCCGAGCTGATGGTCGGACGCGAGGTGAAGCTCATCCCGGACAAGCCACCGTCAGAACCCGGCGACATCGCACTGGAGATCAAGGGTCTCTCGGTGTACGACGATCGGGGGGTCCACGCGGTCCGCAACCTCGACTTCTCGGTGAGGCAAGGAGAGATCCTCGGCATCGCCGGTGTTTCAGGCAACGGACAGACCGAGTTGGCGCAGGCGATCGCGGGACTCCGACATGTGTCGGAGGGCTCGATCGAGATCGATGGCGTCGATGTCACCAACCGGTCGCCGCACAGGGTGAGGCACAACGGGCTCGCTTATGTCCCGGAGGAGAGGATGCGCGACGGAGCCATAGCTCAGTTCACCGTATCGGAGAACCTGATGCTCACCGACTACGACGGGCCACGGTACGTGAAGCGAGGATTGTTCGACTTCGCCGCCATTGCCGACCACTCCCAACAACTCGTCGACGACTACGCCGTGAAGACCCCATCGCTCGACACACCCGTGCAGAGCCTCTCCGGAGGCAACATCCAGAAGCTGATCCTGGCGCGGGAACTGTCGGGAAAGCCAACCGTGTTACTGGCATCTCAACCAACAAGGGGAGTCGACATCGGTGCCGCCGAGTACATCAACAAGCGGCTCGTGCAACAGCGATCCGACGGGACGGCGATCCTGGTGATCTCCGAGGACCTCGATGAGGTGACCGGCCTGGCCGATCGCCTCGCCGTCATGTATGAGGGCGAGATCGTCGCCATCGTCGATCCACAAACGCCTCGCGAGCAGATCGGCCTCATGATGGCCGGTGGCACCGTAACGCGAGAGAACCCATCAACCTGACCGGTTACCGTCTGCACCGATGACGACGCTCCTCGTGAAGAACGCGCACGTGCTGGCGACGATGGATGAGACACGCCGCGAGATCTCCGGCGGAGGGCTCTTCGCCAGGGACGGCTGGATCGAGCAGGTCGGAAGCACCGATGAGCTGCCGGACACCGCCGATGAGGTCCTGGACGCCAGGGATCACGTCGTCCTCCCCGGTCTCGTCAACACCCACCATCATCTCTACCAGTCGCTCACCAGGGCCGTTCCTGCAGCGCAGGATGCGGGGTTATTCGGATGGCTGCAGACCCTGTATCCCATCTGGGCACGGCTGACACCGGCCGACATCCGGGTGTCGACCCTGCTCGGGCTCGTCGAGCTGGCGATGTCCGGTTGCACGACGACTGCGGACCATCTCTATCTCTTCCCCAACGGCTCCTCTCTGGAGGATGAGGTCGCGGCCGGGGCCGAGATGGGGCTTCGGTTGCACGCCTCACGCGGCTCGATGAGCCTCGGCGAGAGCGACGGGGGGCTTCCCCCCGACTCGGTCGTCGAGAGCGAGTCGGCGATCCTCGATGACACGCAGCGCCAGATCGAGCAATACCACGATCCCGAACCGGGCGCGATGACGCGGATCGTCGTTGCTCCGTGCTCGCCGTTCTCGGTCACGCCGGACGGGATGCGGGCGTCCGCCGACCTGGCGAGGGCAATGGGCGTCACCATGCACACCCACCTCGCCGAGACGATGGACGAGGAGGGGTTCTGTCTCGACACGTTCGGACTGCGACCCCTCGACTATGCGGAGAGCGTCGGGTGGTTGGGAGACGACGTGTGGTTCGCCCACGGCGTCTTCATCGACGGCGTCGGGATCGGACGCATGGCGGCGACGGGAACTGGCGTGGCGCACTGCCCGTCTTCGAACATGCGGCTCGCTTCCGGGATCGCCCCTGTGGCCGGATACCGAGCAGCCGGCGTACGCCTCGGGCTCGGTGTGGACGGCTCGGCCTCCAACGACGGGGGGCATCTCGTCGGAGAGGCACGCCAGGCGATGCTCCTCGCCAGACTGGCCGCGGCTCCTTCTCTCACCGAGGAGACCACTCCGTTGCTCGATGCCAGGTCGGCGTTGGAGATGGCGACCCTCGGCGGTGCTGCGGTGCTTGGGAGGGACGACATCGGATCGCTCGAGGTGGGGAAGACGGCCGACTTCACCGCCATCGACCTCAACCAGATCGGGTACGCCGGGGCCCTCCACGATCCGGTGGCCGCGGTTCTGTTCTGCGCCCCCGTCGGCGTCGACGAGACGTGGGTGCACGGCCGACCTGTGGTGCATCGTGGCCGTCCCGTGACGGTGGAGCCCGAGACCCTCGTAGAGGAGCACAACGCGGCGGCACGCCGACTGGTCGAAGGCTGAACCGCCCGTCTATGGCTACCGGTCGTCTCGGGCGAGGAGGCGGCTGCGGCCATGGCGCCAGGGGCGGTCCGGATCACTCAGCAGCATCTGGTAGACGCCGATGCCGCCCGATTCGAACGCGACGGCCGAGCCCGCCATGTAGATGCGCCAGATCCGGTAGGCCCGCTCGCTTGCCGCCCCCACCGCGACTTCATCGTTGGCCTCGAGGTTGGCCACCCAGCGGTGAAGCGTGAGCATGTACGACATTCGCAGCGCTTCGACATCGCGTGTTTCGAAACCTCCTCCCTCCGCTTCACCGATGACGACGTCGACCGGCTCGAGCTCGCCGTCGGGGAACACGTAGGTGCTCACGAAGGTGGGACGGCGACGACGACCCTGGTGTCGGTTGCGGGTGACGATGCCGTGGTTGAGGAACTGGCCGCCGGGCGCCATGAGCTTGCGGACCTGGGTGAAGTACTCGGGGAGTTTGTTACGACCGACGTGCTCGAACATCCCGATCGAAGAGATGGCGTCGAACTGGTAGTTGACCTCGCGATAGTCGGCCTCGATGACCTGGACCCGATCCTCGACTCCGAGCTCCTTGGCGCGGCGCCTGGTGTACTCGGCCTGCTCCCCACTCACGGTGACCCCAGTCGCCTCGACGCCGTAGTTGGCGGCGGCATGCACGACGAGCGATCCCCACCCGCACCCGATGTCGAGAAGACGCATCCCGGTGGACAGTTCGAGTTTGCGGCACACCACATCGAGTTTCCTCCGCTGCGCGGCATCGAGCGACTCCGCCGGATCGAGGAAGTAGGCAGCGCTGTAGGCCATGGTCTCGCCGAGGAACAGCTCATAGAACTCGTTCCCGGTGTCGTAGTGATACGAAACGGTCTCACGGTCGCGACCCAGCGAGTGGAGGCGCCCCCGGAACGTCGGCCGTGCTGCGGCGTTGCGCCGGAAGTCGGTAGGGAGCTTCTTGAGTTGCCGAGCGACCCACGCCGCCGTCAGCCTCTTCCCCCGTAGAGCCTGCAACGATTCACCCCACCGCAGCAGCGAGAAGACGTCGCCCTCGATATCGATGTCATCGAAGATGTAAGCCTCGCCGGCGGTGAGATCCGACGGTGGAACCAACATCGCCCGGAGCGACCCGGGATGGTTCAGGACGAGGGTCGCCGGAGCGTCGACCGGACCGTACGTGGAGCCATCCCACGCCCGCAGGCGAGGCGGCGAGACCGGCGAGACCGACGCCAGCTTCTCATACACGCCCCGCGTGATCGCAAGCGCATCGCTGCCCATCGACACATTTTATCGTCGGTTTTCACCCCTCGCCGACGGATCGACGATCGGCGCCCGTTTCGGCATCACGCCAACGCTATGTCTTCGGGTCGCACCGGGGCGCGGCGGAGAGCGAGTCGCGTGGCATTGCGAATGGCTGCGACCACGGCGGGTGTGGCGGTCACGGTGGGGAGCTCGGCGAATCCCTTGGCCCCGAATGGGCCCCAGGGGCTCGGTTCCTCGACCAGAGCCGACTCCACATCCGGCATATCGAGGGCCGTAGGCAGCAGATAGTCGGTGAAGTTGGGGTTCAGCAGAATGCCATCGCGAAAGACGAGCTCCTCCATGACGGCGTGGCCGAGACCCTGGGCGATCCCACCCTCGATCTGTCCGATTACCTGCACCGGATTGAGCGCGAAGCCAACATCCTGTGCAGTGTCGATGCGCACGACACGCACCAGACCGAGGTCCGGATCGACATCGACAACGGCTCGCTGAACCGCAATGCAGAAATCCACATCTACCGAGCCATGGCCGTCGGCATCGCCCTGTTCGGAGCCGCGGTGGTGGAACCTCACGAGCTCCCGCACCGGGCCGTCACGACACATCTCTTCGAGGGTCGCGACCAGCCGATCGCCGTCCCAGACGCCTTCGTCATCCAGAGCGTCGCCCCCCCACTCCTCGAGCAGCCGCTGCCGGACTGCCTCGGCGGCCTTGAGCACGGCGTTTCCCGACATCTGCGTCTGCCGAGAGGCCGAGGTCGAGCCGGCGGACCCGATCAACCCGGTGTGCTCGAAGTCCACGGTGACATCGTCCATCCCGAGAACCGAGCGCGCGATCTGCGCCAGAACGGTGACCATGCCCTGGCCGACCTCGATCGCCGCCGTTTGCACCACGGCGCCATCGGGGGTCAGCTCAATGGCCGCCTCTGCGTAATCGTCGAATCCCTCGGAGAACTCGAGGTTCTTGATGCCGACGGCGTAGCCGGTCCCACGCACGACATGGCGGCGCTGTGTCGTCAATCCCGGACCTCCGGGAAGCCGCCGCGGGTCGTCCGAATCCTCGGCATCAGGGAGCGGCATCGCCATCACCGTGCGCAGTGCCTCTTCGATCGGCAACGGCACATCGATGATCTGCTGCGAGGTCGGCAGCCGCGAACCGGTGGCAAGCACGTTCCGCATCCGGAGGTCGAGCGGATCGATGCCGAGCTCGTCGGCCAGCCGATCCATCTGCGCTTCGACCGCGAACACCACCTGATTGGCACCGAAGCCCCGCATCGCCCCCGACGAGGGATGGTTGGTGCGCAGGGCATACCCGTCGACGGAGACACTTCCGCAGTGGTACGCACCCGTGGCGAAATACGACGCGTTTCCGATCACGGCCTCGGAGGTCATGGCGTAGGCGCCGCCGTCGAGCAGCAAATGCGCCTCGACCCTCACGAGATTCCCTTCGCGGTCGGCTTCGTGCCGGTAGCGCATCCTGGCAGAGTGGCGCTTGACGTGGCCGGCGAAACTCTCCGTGCGGCTGTACGAGGCCTTCACGGGCCGCCCGGTCCGCAATGCGAGCAGGCCGAGATGGGTCTGAACCGACAGGTCCTCGCGAGCGCCAAACGCTCCCCCAATGGCCGCAGGATGGATCCGAACATCGGATTCTGTCAGCGCCAGACAGGCGACGATCTGCCCGAGATCGACATGGACCCACTGCGAGGGGCCCCAGATGTCGACGCCTCCCGCTCCGTCGGGCACGGCCAAGCCGGCCTCGTTACCCAGCGGCGCCTGATCCTGGGCGGCGATCGCGTACACCCCCTCGACGACGACGTCACCTACGGCGTCTTGATCCCCCGACCTGATCCGGACATGGCGGAAGAACTCGCCACGCTCCAAGGCCTCGCCGACATCGGTGAGCGCCTCGAGCGGCTCCAACTCCACAACGATGGCGTCGGCGGCAAGGCGTGCCGTCTCCGGGTCCTCAGCGGCGACTACAGCCACAGCCTCGCCCCAGTGGCGGATCTCGTCGAGCGCCAGCACCGGTTGATCCTTGATGACTTGTCCCTGGTACTTGGCACCAGGGACGTCATCGATCGTGATGACGGCATGGACTCCCGACAACTCGTACGCCGGTGTCGTGTCGATGGCGATGATCCGGCCACGGGCGATGTAGGCGCGGCGCGTCGCGGCAAAGAGCATCCCATCGACATGCATGTCGCCAACGTACGCGAAGCTCCCGTCGACCTTGGCGATGCCGTCGGGCCTGATCACCGAGCGGCCAACGCCGCGGTCGGCCACGGTCCGTGAGCGCGTCGGCGCGGTCACGACCGCTCCTCCATTGCCGACTCGATGGCGCGCAGGATGCTGCCGTAGCCGGTGCACCGGCACAGGTTGCCGGCAAGTGCCTCGCGCACATCGTCGCGGCCGGCGTCGGGGTGGTTGTCGAGGAGGTGCGCCGCGGCCACGATGAGTCCGGGCGTGCAGAACCCGCACTGGGCGGCACCATGCTCCACGAACGCCTGTTGCACCGGGTGGAGTCCCCCGTCACCGGCAATACCTTCAACGGTGGTGATCTCGGCGCCTTCGGCATCGCCGGCCATGACCAGGCAGCTGCAGACGAGCTCCCCGTCCAGAATCACCGAGCACGAACCGCATTCTCCCTGCTCGCAGGCGTCCTTGGCACCACGCAGACCGAGGCGCTCCCGGAGGGCCCAGAGCAGGCTCTCGAATCCGGCGACTTCGAAGCTGCACCCTTCCCCGTTGATAACGCACGTGACGATCATGCGGCGAGGCACCTCTCGAGTGCCCTTCTGGCGACGACGCCTACGGCGTGGGAGCGATACTCGGCGGTGGAACGATGATCCGTGATCGGCCGAGCCGCTGCCGACACCAGTCGCTGAAACTCGTCAAAGTCGCCCTCGGCGAACACATCGAGCGACGCTGCCTGCGCCTCGGCCGCCTCGGCACGGACGATGGTCGGGCCCACTGCACCCAACGCCAACCGGGTCGTCCCGTCATCGAATCTGAAGACACAGGCATTGACCACGGCGATGACCATCGCCTGGCGGGGCCCCACTTTGGCGAAGGCCTGACGCTGTGGCATCGCATCGGGAAGCTCGACACCGACTACCACCTCGTCGGGTCGCCGATCGGTCTCCTTGACGCCCGTGATGAACTCGGCGACCGGTAGCCGGCGCTCCCCGGACTTCGATGCCAGCAGGACGGTTGCCCCGGCGGCGTAGAGAAAGGGAAGCGTGTCCCCCGCCGGGCTCGCCGTGCTCACGTTGCCACCGATGGTGCCTGCCGCCCGGATCTGAGGAGACCCGACGGTCCGCGCCGCCTCGGCCAGGGCTCGTTCGTCGCTGTGCTCGAGCCGCTCGTAGGTCACTCCGCCACCGATGAAGCGATCCTCCCACCGCTGGAGCTCGGGCACTCGTCGCAACGCGATCACCGTCTCCGGGCGCCGGTAGGTGAGGTTGATTTCGACCATGAGATCGGTACCACCGGCAAGCAGCGTTGCCTCCGGATGCTCGGCGAGAGCATCGAGGGCCTCGGCCAGGCTCGTTGGTCGGTACATCAGCATTGGAACAACCTACTCGCCCGAAGGACCGTGACTCATCTCCTCACACAGCACCACGAACGCTTCGCGGGCGTTGTATACCGAGTCGAGCAGACCATGGGCCGCGACTCGCGCGGCTATCTCCAACATCACCGGATCGCGCTTCGCATATGCGGTCGTCACTACGCCACCGGGCCGCACATCTGCGAAGAACGCAAGATGCAACAGGCTCGAGAAGTCGTCGGCCGAGTCCCGGAACGGCCCGGACCGGTTCGGCCACCGACTCGCCACCCAGTCGTTCAGCTCGGGGAGCCGATCCGTCCCAGACATCAACGGATCTGCAGCGACGTAGCAGACCGATCCGATGTGGCTGTGGACGATGGCAGCGCTGCACAGGAAGCATGGCTCGAGCGACGTCCACAGTGTGTGATCGTCGTAGTCGCCTGGCGGCAGCATGGCGAGGACGTTGATCTCGGCATGGGCGATGTACGTACCGGAGATCCGGGCTTTGGGGCTCGCCTCCTCGAACGCACGATTTCGACCCTCGATGACGATGTCTCCCCGGGAGTCGGTGAGCACACACCCGACCGGGATGGAGCCCGCGAGATACGCCTCCCACGCCAGTTCCAGGCTCCGCCGCACGGGAACGTCAAGACCATCCCAGACTGCACCGAGGCTCACGTGACCAGTCTCCGCGGATCGAGCGCGTCGGAGGTGATGCCAAAGGCAGCGAGATCCTCCGGCAGTTCCTCGTCACAGATCAGCCCCGCCGCGGCTCGCGCCATGGCGGGCGACGTCATGATCCCGAAGCCGCCCTGTCCGGCAAGCCAGTAGAAACCCGCCGCTTCCCCGTCGAACCCGTTGACCGGCATTCGGTCCGGAGCGAACGTCCGCAACCCGGCCCAGGTTCGTTTCACGCTCCGGATGTCGAAGGTGGTGGCGGCCTGGATGCGGTCGATGGCGAGGGCAACGTCGATCTCCTCGGCCTTGACATCGTGTGGTTCCACCGGTATCTCCTCGGCGAGCGATCCCAACACCTGGCTCCGCTCGGGCTTGAAGTAGAAACTCTCATCGACTTCGATGACCATCGGCCACGATGTGGTGTCGGCGGCAGGGTCGAACACGAACGCGGTACGCCGCATCGGTTGCAGTCCGAGCGGATCAACGCCTGCCATTTCGGCGACCCCGTCGGCCCACGCCCCGGCGGCGTCCACGACGACGGGCGTCTCGAACTGCAGCTCGTTAGTGCCAATCGTCCAGCAGTCGTCTCCAGGCTCGATCTGCGAGACAGCCGCCCCGGTGTGGATGGCTCCACCTCGATCGCGGATGCCTCGGAGGAACCCCTGATGGAGGACGGCGACGTCGATCTCCATCGAACCAGCCTCGAAGGCACCGACCGTCAACACATCGCGCCGCAGCACCGGACACAGCGAAGCGAGGGTGTCGCCGGCAACGATCTCCACCGCGGCTTTATCCCGGGCCGAGGCGGTGAGCCGCTCGATCTGCGGGCGCTGGTGCTCATCGCCGACGAACAGCGTCGGCAGGGGCGACAGGATCAGTGTGTCGACGAAACCCTGGGGCGGAGCTTCGAGAAACGCCCTACTCGCCAGCGTCAGCAGGCGGGCCACCCCACGCTCGTAGGCGGTCGTGAGCAGCGCCGCGGAGCGGCCCGTCGTGTGGTACCCGCACACCTGCTCCATCTCCAGGAGGACTACACGGCCGCGTCCCGCCAGCTCGTATGCCACCGATGCTCCGGCAATTCCACCACCGACCACGACGAAGTCTGCACCCTGCATCGCCACCATGCTCGCACAAGCCCGGTAGCCAGAAGCGCCGGAGCGGTGTTGAATCCCCGGATGGACCCGACACGAGAAGCTTGGATCCGCGGACTGCCCAAGGCCGAGCTCCACATCCACATCGAGGGAAGCCTCGAACCGGAGATGATGTTCGACCTGGCCGAACGCAACGGAATCGCGCTCCCATTCGCCTCCGTGGACGACGTGCGCGCCGCCTACGAGTTCGACGACCTTCAGTCGTTCCTCGACATCTACTACCACAGTGCTGCTGTCCTGCAGACCGAACAGGACTTCTACGACCTGATGTATGCGTACCTCACGAGGGCTGCCCGAGACGGTGTCCGTCGCGCAGAGGTGTTCTTCGATCCGCAGACCCACACCCAAAGAGGCATCGACTTTCCCGTGTTCATGGATGGGTTCCTCCGCGCCATCGATGACGCAGCACGCGATCACGCCATTTCGGCCGGCCTCATCATGTGCTTCCTCCGCCACCTCCCGGGAGAGGACGCGGTCGCCACCTGGCACGAGGCCTCCGCCTATCACGATCGGCTCGTCGCTGTCGGGCTCGACTCCTCGGAGGTCGGCAATCCCCCCGAGTGGTTCGAGGATGCGTTCGCCGCGGCCCGCGCCGCCGGCCTGCGCGCCGTGGCCCACGCCGGCGAAGAGGGGCCACCTTCCTACATCTCCGGGGCGCTCGACTCCCTGGGCGTCGAGCGCATCGATCATGGCGTGCGGTGTGTGGAGGACGATGAGATCCTCGCCAGACTCGTCGCCGGCGCGATCCCTCTGACGATGTGTCCTTTGTCGAACGTGGAACTCCACGTGTTCGACCGCATCGAGGACCACAACCTGAAGCTCCTCATGGACCGCGGGGTCCGCGTCACGGTGAACTCGGACGACCCTGCATTCTTCGGCGGCTACATCGGCGACAACTACGTTGCGATCGCGGCGGCCCTCGGGCTGAACGATGTCGATATTGCCCAGATCGCCAGGAACTCGCTCGAAGCAACGTTCCTCCCCGACGACGCCAAGGCGGACCTGATCGCCGAACTCGCCACGTACCTCAACCGCCCCGTCTTGGCCTAGGTGGCTGACGAAAATGTCGGTGGTTCGGGATGGTGGGTGCTCGCGTTTTGGCTGGCGGTTGGCGAGACTTCACGCAAGGCGATGGATGGGGCATGATGCTGGGAACGGTTGATCGTCAAGGG
>Ga0255054_10000727_pt1 | contig 19392 bp, 16 predicted proteins | sample JV7_2_23_MG_FD_188634 | JGI IMG/M metagenome (GOLD analysis project Ga0255054, IMG submission 188634) | Seawater microbial communities from Jervis Inlet, British Columbia, Canada - JV7_2_23 | ecosystem: Environmental > Aquatic > Marine > Inlet | place: Canada: British Columbia | collected...
CATGGGTAGACTCCTAGGTTTAATATAAGGATCATTATAATTATATACGAAAATTTTAAAGATCTAGTTCACATTAATGTGGAATAGATAGTAATCATTTTGGGAAGATTTTCCTTGACTTAGGGACAAAAAAAGGCAGCCGTTTTCTTCTCCTTTTCCTTCCATTGACCGGGAGATTTTCAGTGGGATAGGCTTACACCAGCATATTAGCGGGTGAAAATTGTGAAGTTATTGCACGACAGAGAAAACGAATTTCCTATATGCTAAAGATCCACTACCTCTTCCATGCCGGCATCTTAGCCATTTCCTCATCGACCTTTTTCTCAGCTTCTTCCCTGGACATATTCTCTGTTTTTGTAGCGAAATTAATCCAGCCTTCCCTAATGCGCTCCCGGCTCATTAAGGCCCCGTCGGGGGCACAGTATTTGCAATATTTATTGTTTATATCACTTCCACCATGGTCCTCTGACTTCTGCATTGCCATCCCGCAACTTTCACAGTTCATAAAAACCTCCTTTGTTCATAGCATTTCAAACAAAAAATCCTCTGCAATAATCTTATATCGCTGAGGGTTAACAAATCAAGTTTCCCAACTATATAAAGAACTCGTAATTAGATAATCCGGCGGACCTAATCAGGTTGGAAAACTATTTTAGCGGGAGTGCGCTGCCTGGTGGGTATCAACCAACCTCGAATCCAAACTTGGGGATATCATGGTTCCCCCTTCATCGTGGCCGGTGCGAAGGACCGCCTCCCTCTTGATTGGGAAAGGCGCTGTACAGCGCGAACACGGCACCCTGAATTCCGGACGATTTCAGCGACCTCTGTGCTGGTCACAAATAATGAAACCGACTCAAATACCAGAGACAAACCAGCCATTTTGTCTTCCTATTCATGAATCACCTGTTTTTAACAATAGTGAATGAACATATCACGTACAAAGCGGAAGGGTTACAAAAAAAAATCAATGTCTTGTTTAGACGTTCTTTCACTCTCAAAATTTTTAAGTTCAAATAATTCGTATTTTAAATCTCTCTGATTTATGTTATTTTTCAATTGAAAATATGAATTGATAAGGAGGAAAAATGAAAAATAGAATGCTATTAATTTTTTTTGTTGCTGTCTTTTGCCTGGCTACGGCAAGTGTCTTTTCTGCACAAGCAAAGAAGTATGAGGCTCTTCTTGGAACCTGGGATGTGGAAACGGAGAGCGGTGAGTACACGTTTACGTTTGTGTTTTCCATGGACGGAGAAACCTTAAAAGGAAACTTCACGGGAAGGGCGGGAGACACCGAAATGGAAAACCTCTCCTTTGAAGACAATAAGCTTGAATTCACTGTGGATACAGGCATGGTCATTGATTTTAGTGCCACTATCGAAGGAGACACCCTGGAAGGCATGTTGTCTCTGGAATACGGTGAGGCCAATATCTCTGGAAAAAAGAAAAAATAAAGGATTTGTCCCCCCTGTTTTATAAACAGAATGACATATAATCAATTATTTCGTGAAATTCTTACTGGTAGTTATAAAATTTGAGAAAAATGCCGAAATTTATAACTGCAGGTTATAAAATCTGGCTTCCAGGCTAAAAATCCTGCCTTATTTGATGGTTTTAAACAGCGGCCCCAGCTAACTCTTCAGCTCGTACCCCACCTTTCAAACTCAGCTTTCAAGCCGAGCGACCCTCTCCGAAGGCGAAAATGAACACCAAGATAATAGATTAGTGGATTGTTGGAATCAGGCAGATTGAGATCATGCCTTAGAATCGAAACGTGGGCCCTTAGATTGACAAATTGCTCGAGGGGCTATATTATTTTTGAAAATATAATTTTAAAAAGGGATTAAAATGAAAAAAAAGCTTGTCATTCTAACAGTCTCTTTATGTGCCTTGCTCTTAATCCTTGGCAATTATGCTCAGGCACAAGCAACTAAGGAAAAACCGCTAACTAAGGAGCAGATTGAGGCCTTCCGGTCTGCAAAGACAGCACGGATATCAGTAGAGCAGTCTTATCGGTATGCAAGGGGTGTGAAGCTTCCTTATGAAGATCTCGCAAGCACTATATTTCCTAAAAAGAAGTAGGGCATATATGAATTATTTAATCTCATTAGGAGGGATTAGGATGAAAACTAAAATTTTGGTGAGGGGCTTAGTCTGCCTTTTTCTTATTATTTGTACAATAACTGTACATAAAAGAATGGACGGAGCAGAGCTTTCAAATGGGGACGTGATTGTTCCCGTATACTACATAGGTGGTCTTGATAATCTAAAGAAAAAGAAAAATGGTGACTTGATTATTACCAACTCCGCTATTAGATTTGTTTCGAAAAAAGGAATCGCCCATTTTAACTTCCCAATAAGTTTAATTAGTGGTGTTTATGCAGGAGATTATGAAATAAAGCGTCATTTTGGCAGGAATTTAGACCGAATAATTTTGGGAAACTTATCCTTAGGAAGGGGGCTTACAAAAGTGATAGCCATAGAATTTACTGAAGAAGAAAAGAATATAGTAGCAAATCCTATTTTTCTGATAAAGAAAGGGGGCGAAGACGGACCTGCCTTGAAAAAGTACATTGAAGCCAAGATACACTGGGAAACTATAGTAACAGCTGAAACAATCCCAGAATATGAGGAGTTTCTCAACCTGCACCCTGATTCAGAGTATGTAGAAGAGGCACGTTCTCGGATGGATTTGCTCAAAAGAGAATCCCCAAAGCAGCATTGGTTGGCTTTAAAAAATACAATCCCAGCATATGAGGAGTTTCTCAACCTGCACCCTGATTCAGAGTATGTAGAAGAGGCACGTTCTCGGATGGATTTGCTCATAAAAAAAGAAAAACCGCTAACTAAGAAGGAGCAGATTGAGGCCTTCCGCGCAGCAAAGACAGCACGGATATCAGTAGAGCAATCTTATCGGTATGAAAGGGGCGTGAAGCTTCCTTATGAAGATCTCGCAAGCACCATTTTTAAGAATTATGCTAATCTTACACTAGTAGGATCCGACGCAACGGATTATGATCTCAACATAAAAATCACAGCAAGTGGAAGAGCAGTTGGTTCTAATTATGGCATGGGTCCCGGACTATTATATACAGGAGCTTCTGTATACGGAACGATTTCATTAGAAATTTCAGGCATTCCTGTTTATGAAAAAAAGTTTAGTGGAAGCATAAGTCCTCCGAAGAAGCTAAAGATATCATATGCCAAAGAACAACCAAATCCCAACGAGCTTGTCCTAGACGTCCCGTTTGAATATCCCATCCAAGCCCCGTTTAAACCAGCATTAGAGTCTGGAACCTATGTATCAAGGATGATTGAGATGATTGGAGAAATTTGGGATCCAAATTGTGTTCAAGCAGCCTTACAGGATGAGTCTTGGGTTGTCCGAAAATCTGCAGTAGAGGCCCTTATCAAGATAAAAGACCCACGTGTATTAAGAGCTGAAACGAATGAGGTCCTTGCCCTGATAGATAAGATCTCTGATATTAAAGCAAAGGCAGCAGAGAAACCTGCCGAGGTAAAAGACCCGCTTGTGGCAGAACTTCTGATTGATGCTCTAAAAGATGAGGAACCTAGAGTCCGGGTGAAAACAGTAGAGGTCCTTGGCAAGATAAGAGATCCACGTTCAGTAGAACTTCTGGTCACTACCCTGAAAGATGAGGAACTTGAAGTCCGGGTAAAAACGGTGGAGGTCCTTGGCGAGATAAATGACCCGAGTGCGGTAGAGCCTCTGATTGCTGCCCTGCAAGATGAGGAACCCGACGTCCGGGTGAAGGTAGCAGGAGCCCTGGGCAGTATAAAAGATCCGCGTGCCGTAGATCCTCTGATTGCCTGCCTAAAGGATGAGTATTGGAGTGTCCGAAAATCCGCAATAGATGCCCTCAGCAGGATAAAAGACCCGAGAGCTGTAGAACCGCTGATTGCTACCCTAAAATATGAGGAAACAGAGGCCCCTGGCGAGTTAACAAAGCCGCGTGGTCCACTTGAGCTGCGCACGCTAAAAGAAAGGAAATCTGAACTCCGGGTAAAAGCAGCATATGCCCTTAGCACCTTCAAAGACTCGCGCGCCATAGAAGCTCTGATTGCTACCTTAAAGGATGATTCTGTGACTGTCCGAATAGACGTAGTAAAAGCACTTGGAAGGATAGAAGACCCGAGTGTAGTAGAGCCTCTGATTGCTGCCCTAATAGATGAGTCTTGGCCTGTCCGAGGATCCGCAATAGATGCCCTCAGCAGGACAAAAGACCCGCGTGCAGTAGAACCTCTGGTTGCTAGGTTAAGAGATAAGAGATCTGGCATCCAGGAGAGAGCGGCAGGGGCCCTTGGCAGGTTCAAAGACCCGCGCGCCGTAGATGCTCTGATTGCTGCTCTACAAAATAAGAGCAAAGTTGATGTCGCAGCAAAAGCAGCAGATGCCCTGGGCAGGATAAAAGACCCACGTGCGGTAGAGCCTCTGATCGCTGCTCTAAAAAGGAAGAAAGGTTTTATCGCACATAACTCTGCAGATGCCCTTGGCGAGATAAAAGATCCACGTGCCATAGAACCTTTGATTGCTGCCCTAAAAAATATATGGACTAAAAAAAACGTACAAGAAGCACTCTGGAAGATAACGGGGCGTGGACGTTTTTATGGCGGAGACCGTAAAAAATGGAAGAAATGGTGGAAGCAAAACAAGACGAAATATATTAAAAATAAATAAAGCCTAAAAATCCTGCCTTATTTGATGGTTTTAAACAGCGGCTCCAGCTAGCTCTTTAGTTAATAGCCCGCTTTCCACACGCAGCTTCCAAACCGAGCGCTCCCTCCGCTTCACCAAAACCAGGATCAGCGTCCTTCCAGAGGGCAGGCTTACCTTTTTGAACCTTCTGGAAAACCAGGCACACCTTTTTCTAATTGAACACCGAAGCTGTTTAATGCCCAGGAAACCAAATTATAACCCCCAACAGTAAAAATCACATCCATAAGCTGCTTTTCATTGTAACGTTCGGAAAGCACTCCCCAGGTGGCGTCTGAAATAATGGCATCATAGTAAAGCTCATCGGCAGCTCGAACTAATGCTGCATCAAATGTACTCCATCCTGGCTCATCCGGTCCTTTGGTTATTCGCAAGATTTCTTCATCTTTCAATCCTACCATTTTCCCCGAAAGAGTATGCTGTCCAAATTCGTACTTAGCTTGACAGAGCCAGCCAATACTTGACAACTCCCCATCGCTAAAGCGAGGGGATTCTCCAACTTATACCGGTTACCGGCTTTCGTATTTGGAGTTCCTGCTTCTCGGTGGCGACCAACGTCTCCACTCCACAGGCTGATACCGAATGTCCTTCGGCCAATATGAAATATAGCAGCTTGCGATACAAAAAGCAAGAAAAATTTGCGCCTTATATCCCCATTGATAAAGCAAGGGGCTTTACGGCTTTGTCTGGTAATGAAACGGTCAAACAATTTAGGATGTCTACCAAGCGTTGCAACTACATTGAGAACACTACCATCCACTCTTTTATAGGGAGTCAACACTTTGATTTGTTCCTCATTCCATTGCGATTCCGTTAATGGAGCAATACGGGGTTCCTTTAGACGAACAGGTTTTTTGCTTCCTTTTTGTACAGAATTACCTCCCACCAGTGTAATTATAAACAACAAACCAATCGATACATAAATAACTTTAAGAAACTTCATATTTTTCCTTCCGTTAAACTATAATTCCAGAAACAATGAAGGGATTGCTAACTCTTCAGCTCGTATCCCGCCCATACAATACTGACCTCGGCCAGGATTTGTAAAGGCTCGATAAACGGAACCTCGATATCTTCCTGCTTAAGGACAAGAGGCACCTCTGTGCAGCCGGCAATAACCGCCTCCGCCCCTCTCTTGATGAGCTTCCTGGCCACACCCTGGATAATTTCTTTGGGGTCCCCCAAAGTAAACCCGGCTTTTATCCCCTGCTTCCCGAAAATAGCCTCGGTCACCTGCTCCTGTTCCTCATCTTCCGGGCCGAAGACTTCTATTTTTTCCTTGGCAAAAGCATCATGAAAGAGCCTTGATTTTAGAGTGCCGGTGCTGGAGATAAGACCGGCCTTTTTCAATTCGGGCATTTTCCTCAGCGTATAGAGGAGGGTCTCATTCAGGAGGCTTAAGAATGGTGCTTTTTCTCTCGCCATTATTTCATTTAAAAAATAGTGAGCCGTAACACAGGGCATCACGATAAAATCCGCACCCGCCTGCCGCAGGACCCTGGCGCCTTCGAGAAGATACGGCAATGGGCTTTCCCCTTTTTCGAGTATGGCATCTGTCCTCGGCGGAACCTCGGGGTTGCTGTAGATTATAACGCGTATGTGCTCCTGGTCTTTCTCTGCCTTTGTATTCTTTATGATCAATTCAAAAAAATAAGCAGTGGCCTCAGGACCCATGCCTCCCAGAATTCCTATTGTTCTTTTCATCTTTTAGGTGCCTCTTCCATAATCTTTTTTAATTTATCCAGGGGAAGAGCCTTGACCTTACTGCCGCCCTTCCCTTCCATATCCCGGGCTTTAAACAGAGAATTAAGGATGGCTTCTTCAGCCGCCTCGGCAGCCGCCAGAAAAAGAGGGGATACTTTCCTGTTTCTCAAGATCTCGATTTGCATGGTAGGCGAGGGGGAGCGGTGAGGCACTCTCAACCCCTCGGCTGTAGAGAAGGCAATGGCATAATCGCCGCTTCCGTTTGAATAGAACCCTCCTGTCCTTGCTATTCCGAGAAGGGCCCGCTTTGCCAGCCGCTTCAGGTTCCGGCTGTCAAGGGGAGCGTCTGTGGCGACCACGATCATGCATGATCCCTCGGGCGAATCATCGAGGTCCCCGCTCATGTAGTAATTCCCGAGGCGTATCCCCACAGGGAAGCCGTTTATCTGAAGAACACCGCCGTGATTTGTCTGGACAAGGACTCCCACCGTATAGCCGCCCCTCGATTCAGGCAGCTTCCGCGATGCTGTTCCTATGCCTCCTTTAAACCCGTAGCAGGTAGTGCCTGTCCCGGCGCCAACACATCCCTCTTCCACCGGTCCTGATTGAGCTTTCTTTATGGCTTCAATCACATGCTCCTCTTTAACATGCCTGCCGCGTATATCGTTGAGGTCTCCGTCGTTTGTCTCGCCCACAACCGCATTCACAGAACCGACTCTCTTATTTCCGGGAAGCGAGAGTGTGTAGCTTATAAGGGCATTGGCAGCCGTGGGAACGCTCAGCGTATTGGTTAAGATTACGGGTGTTTCAATTGTTCCCAGTTCTTCTATCTGAGTGGACCCAGTTAATTTCCCATAGCCGTTGGCGACGTAAACCGCACCAGGGACTTTATTTTGATAGATATTGCCGTCATAGGGGAGGATAGCTGTCACGCCTGTGCGGATATTTTCGCCCTCGATCAATGTCACCTGCCCGACTTTTACTCCCGGAACATCGGTGATAGCGTTCCATTCGCCGGGATCTATTATTCCCGTTTCAATACCGAATTCTCTCATGCGGGGTCTATCTTCAGCAGAGAAAAAGGTCAGACTTAAGGTCAAAAAAAAGATGGTGAGAAAAATCGCTTTCTTCATTCGTCCTTACCCATGGGTATATTGAGATTACGATGTTAGTTAAATCAGGATAAAAAATCAATGAAAGCTTGATTTTCAGTTGACATTGTTAGAATTCCTGTTTATATTTTTTGTGCGGGCAAAATGAGCATTTTTAAAAAGGATCTTCTCAAGGGATCAACAGTTTTTTTTTAATATTTTTTTCTATAACCCTTTCTAGTATACGAAGCATCACTCCTAATAAAAAAATCTATCTTTCTAGACTTTATGATTCGATTGTTAAATTTGGAGATGCGCTTAGAAAGGAAGGGAATTTTGGGCAGGCAATTGATGAATTTAGGAAGGCATTGAATCTTGCGAGGAAAATTGATAATAAAGAAGAGGAAGTTAAATGTCTGATAAGTTTAGGTCTATTGTGCTGGAATGTTGGTGAACTTGAAAAGTCATCAGAGAAGTATAAAAAAGCTCTGTCTATTGCGAAGAAATTCAATTTAAAAAACAAATTGGAGCATTGCTGTGCCGCGCTTGAAATTTACAGATTATTTAAAGAAGGGAGAAGGTTTCGTTCTCTTGGTGAAAACCAAAAATCCATTGAGAGCTTTAAAAAAGCAGTAGATTTGGCAAGGGAAGCAGGGAGCAAAGAACACGAGGTTAAGTGTCTCCGCCATCTGAGTATCACTTTCTGGGAATTAAAAAACTTACAAGAGTTTTTTCTCCTAAATAGGGAAGCACTGACGATTGCCCAAAGCCTGAATCATAAGGGAGAAGAAGGAATATGTTTGAACCATATTGGTGCTTTTTATAAGAGATTAGACAATTACTCTAAAGCTCTCCACTTCTTTGAGGAAAGTTTATCAATCGCAAAAGTTATTAAGAATAAAAGGAATGAATCAGCTTGTCTTAATAATATTGGAATTATTTATAAGACAATAGGCAATTATGATAAAGCATTAAAATATTTCATAAAATCCCTCACAATTGAGAAACAGCGGGGAAATGATTTCGATATATCTTTGCTTTTGAACAATATTGGAATTACACTTCGATATAAGGGCTATACTTCTGGAGATAAAGAGCATTTTGATAAAGCACTGGACTATCTTTATGATTGCCTAAAGCTGGCGAGAAAAATCCTGGATAAGGAGAAAGGAATTTTCAACTTCATACAAATTGAAGTTCTTGCTTTAAATAATATTGGCCTAGTCCTAACAGATTTAAAAAACGATCATGAAGCCTTGAAATATCTTATATCAGGCTATGAAAAGGCGGAAGAGATTCAAGATTTAGAAGTAATGGGCATGCTTCAGAATAACATGGGAATCGCATATTATAATCTTGGATACCATGAGGAAGCCATAAAGTCATATGTGAAAGCTATAGAGTTTGCCAATAAGATTAGTGACAGACAGGTACTCTGGGAAGGTTATTTTGGGCTTGGGCAATGTTATGAAAAAAGGCATAAATTTTCTAGGGCTGTGAGGAGTTATCAAAAAGCTATTGACGTTATCGACCATATAAGAAGTCAGATTTTCCTCGACACTTACAAAACTGGCTTTGTAAGGGATAAGTATCAGGTATACGAGTTTTTGATTAATCTCCTCTACAGGTTGAATATAGAAGATCTATCAAATAGCCATGCGGATGAAATGTTTCACGTGGTAGAGAAAGCTAAAGGCAGGGCATTTTTGGAGGTTCTGGGAGAATCCAACATTGATATAAGAAAAAGCTTAAGCCGTGGATTGAAAAAAAAAGAAAATGAGCTATCAAGCCGGATTTCTTTAATTATTCAGGAGCTTTCTAGGCCAGATCTATCTAAAAAAAGAAGGAAGAAATTGTTGAATAAACTTAAACAGGAGGAAGACGAATACACAAGTTTGATATCTAGAATTCGGATGGAAGTTCCTGAACTTGCTAACCTGGTTTCCGCTTCACCATGTCGTGTTGATCAGGTTCAGGAAAATTTAGACGGGAAAACAGCTTTGATCGAATATTTTCTTGGCGAGAGTGAATCATTTATGTTTTTTATTACTAGGAACGAATTTGGTATATATGATCTACCTTCCAGGAGCATGATAGAAAAGTCAATAAAGGCTTATTTAAAGATTCTTTCAGAGCCCTCAAAGGGAGAGTTTAAAGGAATTCTTGCTGCAAGGCGTATCTACAGGGAACTTTTTTTTCCTGCTGAAGGGAATATTCCTGAATCTGTTGAAAACCTGATCATTGTTCCTGATGGAATCCTCTACAGTCTTCCTTTTGAAACGCTTATCCCAAATACTCAAGATCGATCATCGAAGGATGATTATTTAGTTGCGAATTATAAATTCTCTTATGTGCCCTCATCTTCTGCTTTGTTGTTTTTGTCTGAAAACAAGGTTAAACATGAAAGTCCAAAAAGTTTAATGGCTTTTGGAAATCCTTCATATATGTTGAAGGATTCATCAAAGGGGAAAAGGTCCAAAACGCATGTAGAGGTATTAAGAGAGTTATACTTAGACCAGGGATTTGATTTTTCTCCTCTACCTTATTCAGAGAAAGAAATCTTGGAAATCTCAAGTTATTTTCCTGATGATAGAAAAGATATTTATCTTAAAGATGAAGCGAGAGAAGAAATATTTAAAGAAGCTCCTCTTCAGGATTATCAGATTATTCATTTTGCCTGCCATGGATTTTTAGCTGAGGAATTCCCCTTTAGATCAGCTCTTGTTTTATCATTGGATGATGATCCACAAGAAGATGGATTTCTCCAGGTTCGGGAGCTATACAATCTAAGGTTGAAAGCTGATTTAGTTGTGCTCTCTGCCTGTCAGACAGGGAAGGGCAAATTAGAGAGAGGAGAAGGGATCCTAGGGCTCCCCCGGGTTTTTTTCTATGCTGGAGCCAAATCAGTGATATTAACGCTTTGGAGGATAAATGATGAGTCTTCCGCAACATTTATGAATTTGCTTTACCGTTATCTTTCCAAAGGAAATGATAAAGCTCAGGCATTGCGTTTGGCCAAGCTGGAGATGATAAATTCGAAGTTTAGCCATCCTTTTTATTGGGCGGCTTTTGTTTTGAATGGTGATTCTAATTCCAAGCTAAATTTTAGATAATCTGTTTCTTCTCAGTTTGTCAGAATAAATTCTTCTATCTCTGATTCGATCTTTTTTCCATCAGGCAAAAAAGATGTAACCATCCAGAAGTATGTTTTGTTTATGCTTAATCTCTTGGCAATTTCAGCCGGAAGGAAAGCTTGGTTTTTAGAAATTTTGTTACTTTTCCATATTTGAAACAGGGTTTCGTCAAATAATTCAATTATGTAGTACTCGGAACTTTTAAATTCGTTCCATTTGAATACTAGTAAATATTTTGAATATTTTCCATTTATCGGTTCGATCAGATGGACTCGGCTAAGATCTGATCCTCGATACTCTCTTTTTCCTCTATTAAGGAAAACAAAGAAAGTAGAAATTATAATGGCAACTCCTGCCAACATAAACGCATATTTCCAAGACAATCTAGGAATGAATGACTTTCGTCCCTCGTTTAAATAGCTGGTTTTTTTGCCCGCTCTTTTTTTGATGGCAACTATGTTTTCTTTCGATTGTAATAATTGACCAATCCCTTCAATTAATTTCCCTTCTTCTCTTCGAGTTTGGAGCATGAACTCAAATTCTTGAGCACAAGAGGAGCATTTCGTTATATGATTTATAATTCTTGATCTTTGTTTTTCCGGTGCTTTTGATTTAAAAAAGCTAATTATGTCCTTAGAAGGAGGGCAGCTTTTTCGCGAATGGAGAATATTTTCCATTATATGGGCTTTGTATAATTTTATTAGATCTTTATTCTTTATTTTCATATTCAATTCCTTTTTCTCTTAGTATCTTTTTTAAATCAGATAAGCCGCGGTAGAGCAAGTTTCTTGTCTTGTCTCTGGTCCATTTAAAATAGATGGCGATCTCCTCAATTGTCATGTTTAATAAAAACATTTTTACAACTTTACGCCGAGATTCAATAAGTGAATCTACAGCATGACCTATAATTTCTTTTGCGTTAATATCATTGGAAATATTAATTAAATAATTGCTTTTTTGCTCAGAGATCAATTTATGTTTTTCGTTAATAAAGATTCCTTTTTCTCGCTTAGATCTTCGAAGCTGATCTATTATAGAGGAATTTACAATTTTCCTGATATAGGACGCATAATTTTTTATCTTTTTCTCATCTTCCAATATTTTCCATATTTTTATTTTAACCTCTTGTAAAATATCATCAGGATCAATTCCATTTTTTTGAATATTGAATTTTTGAATGTTAGCTTTAACGAATCTAGAAAACCTGCTTATTATGACCTCAAATTCCTTGATTTTTTCTTCATCGTTGTTCATTTTTTCTCGCGCATTATAGCATCGGTTATTGGGGGGAGCAACTCGCACATAATATATAGAGTCGTTTTTTTGAATAATTTTCTCACTTTGGTGAATTTAAAGTAGGAGAGCCCTTCAAGATTTAAATGAGAATTTTTTCCTTAAAAATCGTTCTTATACTGAGTAAAAAGGATGGATTCGATGACATTAAATAGGGGAAATATTGGATGAATAGTCCTGTTTCTAGTGATACCGAAATAGTAGGAATAAGCTTGATAATAAAAAGAAAACTGCGGTTTATTCATAAAGCTGCTAAAAGTAATAAGAGTGTATTGATCTTAGGAGAGACAGGAACGGGAAAGGATTTAACTGCAAAAAAAGTTCATGAACTGAGTGATAGAAGAAATAAACCTTTTGTGGCTATCAATTGCACAGACATCCCAGAAGAGCTATTTGAGGCTGAACTTTTTGGCTATGTGCGAGGTTCTTTTACTGGAGCTGTAAAAGACAAATTAGGATTACTTGAGGTCGCAAAGGATGGGACGATTTTTTTTGATGAGATAGGTGATTTGCCTTTATTTCTTCAAGCGAAAATCTTAAGAATTATCGAAAAAAGAGAATTGAGAAGAATAGGAGAAACAAATATAAGAAAAATTAATGCTCGCTTTATCTTTGCCACTAATAAGAATTTACAGGAGGAAATGAAGGCAGGGGGATTTCGCAAAGACTTATATTACAGAATTAATGTGATAAAGTTTTACATGCCTTCTTTAAAAGAGAGGAAAGAAGATATTCCCTTGTTAGTGGATCATATACTTAGAAAAGAGATAAAGAGAGGAGAGCCTAAAAGAGTGATTTATAGGGAAGCTATGAAAAAATTAGTAGCTTATGATTTCCCAGGAAATATTAGAGAATTAGAAAACATCGTTGAAAGAGCATGTATTCTCTCTGAAGGAAATACAATAACCGCGAAGGATATCAAACTGGATTATGATAAAATATGTTACAAAAAAACAACGAAAATAACTCCAGAGCATTTAAGAAAGATCTTAGAGAATTGTCGATGGAATAAAACTAGGGCTGCCACTAGGATGGGGAAAAGCAGGCGTCAGTTCTATCGTTTATTAGAAAAGCAAAAAAATGTCAGACTGCATTAAAAGAAATTATCATTTATAATCCCGGCTGCCTTTTTTGTCGCTTTTCTTTGGGTGAGAGATGCGTTTTGTCTCTTGTTGAGCTTGAGATGGAAATTATTTTTAGGTAGGAAGATTATCCTGGTAATTAGGCCTAATTTTTTTGCTGGACGTCAATAACCTGCTTGACTTCCCTTATTTTATTTAATAGTATTCCTTGCCGTAAGAATCATTTTCACTTATCCTCTTTAAAGTAATCTTTGTGGGCCTTGGATGCAGGAAAAAACATTTGATGAGCTTGAATTAGAAACTCAGCCAAAAAACTCTTTATTCGATCTTCCTTATATAAAAGAAAGGGCAGACCCTATTCTTATTATCTTCATCATCTTAACCAGCTCTTTCATTATAGTTGTTGCCATTAAATTCCGTATCTTTCACATGTGGGCTGAATTTCTGGGCAGCAATTTATTCCTCAGAATCTCAACATATCCGTTATTGATTTCAGCTGTAATCATAGGGAGCGGTATAATTTTCCGGACAATTATTTGGTTTCGTTATAAGCCTCAGACTATAGATCCGGAAGAGAGCGTTAATTGGCCATTTGTTTCTGTGATCATGCCTGCTTTAAACGAGGAGGAGCTCATAGAGAAATCAATCGCTTCCATCTTCAAAAGCAACTATCCCCAGGATAAGTTTGAAGTCATCTGCATAAATGACGGCTCTGCTGATTTAACTTTTTATTATATGATGAGAGCTAAGCAAATATATGGAGATAGACTCGAGATCGTCAATTTCAGGGAAAATTTAGGAAAGAGAAAAGCCCTCTATGTAGGTTTGAAGAAATCAAGAGGAGAGATTATTGTTTCTGTTGATACTGATAGTAAAATCGGGCGGAGCGCCATAAGAAATCTTGTTATTCCTTTGATTAAGGATGAGGGGACGGGTGCTGTTGCGGGGAGAGTTGCGGTTTTGAATGAAAAGGAGAATTTTCTTACAAGGATGCTTTCGGTCCGCTATTCAATCTCCTTTAATTTTGGCCGAGCTTACCAGAGTGTCTATGGAGCTGTTTTTTGCTGTCCGGGCGCCCTCACTGCATACAGAAAGAGTGTTTTGCTGAAATTCATTAATGAGTGGGTCAATCAGAAATTTCTCAAAACACCCTGCACCTACGGGGAAGATAGAGCGCTCACGACTCAAATCCTGAAAGCAGGCTATATGACAAGATTCCAGTCCAATGCCTGTGTTTATACGAAAGTTCCTACAAAACTAGCTCAAATGATCAGAATGTATCTTCGCTGGACGCGAAGTTATATTCGAGAGTCCATTCTTTTTGCCAAATTCATGTTTTCAAAATACCGGAAAAAACACCGAGTTATGCCCATATTTGACTTCTTCTTTTTGAACATCCTCCATCCTTTCCATATTTTTTCCCTAGGCATTATAATTTATTCTTTTTGCGTCCACCCTCTCTTTATTCTCCGTCATATTGCTTTCCTGGTTATTATTTCCTTTTTTCTCTCACTTTATTATCTCCGCACCAACAAAAACCTTTCTTTCCTGTATGGGATACCTTATGCTCTCATTACTGCTTTTTGTCTGTGGTGGATTGTCCCCTTTGCAGCTCTTTCTATGAAGAGTCAGTCATGGATGACTCGTTAGGGAAGGGAAAGCGGAAGGCTTTCAGAAGGATATCTTCAGTTTTTTTCTACGGCTTTTCATAGCGGCTAAAATTATCCCTGCCACAAATAAGGAGGAGATTCCAAAATAAAGCCATTTATTTATTGAGTGAGGGAAAATTACTTCATCTGCTTTTCCTGATACTATGAACCCTGCCCAGTAATAAGGATGGGATAAGGTATTAGAGTCTATCAATTCGAGCTTGGCTTTGCGTAAGGCACTCATTATTGATTCAGAGGAGCGGAGGTGAAGGTAAAATCTTTCCATAAGCTGATAACTTGCTTGGTCATTTACAGCCCACAAGCTCATGAGGACTGAGGAAGTGCCTGCGTAGAAAAAGGCTCTATTTATACCTTCAATCCCTTCTCCTTTGATGAATTCACCAAGGCCTGTCTGGCACGAAGAGAGAGTGACTAAGTCTGAATTAAGCTTTAAGTTATAAATTTCTCTCATCTGGAGAAAACCATCTTGAGTGAGGTCTTCGTCCAGAGAAAGCACGATAGAGGACCTGGCAGGTATTTTTTCATCTATTATGCTGTGAGTTGCAAAATGGATGATTTTATAATCGTCTAGGCTGTGATTTAGTAATTGTTCTTTACTTGCCTCTTCTCTTCGAAAAATCTTTCTTTTTCTTTTCTTGAAAAGAGAGCTGATTTTGTCGATTTCAAATCCACTGTATTTTAATCTAAAAAAATTAAAGGCATTAGAAGTATAATAGTCTTGAAAGATGTCTTTTCCGTTATCTCCAGCTTCCCATGGTCCGAAGAAAGGATCGCCAAAGGCTAAAATATCCATTCGAGGCTTTGGACCATTTGACTTTTTGTGTTGGATTATTTCTCGAAGAGAGGAAATCGATGGCGCATAAGCAATCTTGTAGTCTTTGATCAGCCAGCTTCTCTTTTCTTTATGAGTGATAAGAGTTTCAAAAGGAAGGAAATGGAGGATATCGTCAGGGACAAAAATTATGTTTTTTATGTTTTTATCTAGGCCTGGAAGGACAAGCGTGCTGAATAGCTCATAACCTAACTTAAAATTTTTATTTTCCTTATCAGATATTACTTTCAGATAGTCTGAGACTTGCCTTTGGGTATTTTCTCTGGGAGGTAGTGGGAATATTCTGAAGTCTTTTTTTGTGATGACAAAAGCATAAGAATGCTCCTTTCCAATGCAGTAGGCAAAGAAAGCAGTTTTAGAATCGAGAAGTTCTCTCTGGGCTTCCTGTAAAGATATGATTTCAGGGTAATGAATTTCTGCATAGGCCGGGCTTTTTATTCGTATTTCTCTTTTTAGGATTTCCAGGTCGTTTTCCTTACTTTTGAGCTTTTCGTCAATTACATTTTTTTCTTCACTTGATGGTTCTGTAGCTAATTTTGCGTAGAGCTTTGAGATATCTTTCATCAGTTCTTTTTCTTTATTTTGGAGCATGGAATCAATCCGTGGGGATATGTTGACATTGGAAAGTTCTAAGCTGTCCAGAAATGCTCCGGCTTTAGCTCTTTCCAGATAATTAAAAGCTTCAAGGTTATACTCTTTTTCAGGATGGGATTGAGAAAAATTAACGAGGATATGGATAAGATAGTGATAGGCGTCAATCTTTTTATCTGTTCCTAGAAAACTTGCTTTATTTTCTTCCAGTTCGATTCCAGCGCGGATCATTTCGACCGTTTTGATGGACATTTCGTAGTTTTCTCTAGCTTTTTTAAATTTGTTCTGCTTTTCGTAAGCCCTTGCGATTTCCATGTAGGCTTCCCAAAGAATTTGTCCTCCTTCAATTCCAAGAGCTAAATCAATCGCTTTTTGGTTATATTCTGTGGATTTTTCGTAATTGCCCTGATTATAATGCACGATACCCATATTAGTCAGAATCATGCCCATCGCTTCAACATCTTTAATTTCTTCAGCTTTTGCATAGCCCGATTCAAAGTATTTCAGAGCTTTGTAGTAATTTTTTAAATCCGTGTACACCGTACCAATATTATTCAAGACTTCAACTTCTGTTTCTCTGTCTACAGTTTTTCTAGTAAGTTTGAGGCAATCGTAAAAATAATCCAGCGCTCTATGAAAGTCCTCTTCATTTCCGGAAATAAGTCCTTTGGTCCGAAATGTTTCTCCGATGTTATTCAAATCCATTGAAATATAAATCTTATCTCCTAGCTGCTCATCAATTGCGAGAGCTTTCATAAGATATTCCAGCGCTTTATCATAATTGCCAATTTTCTCATATATAATTCCAATATTATTCAGACAAGATGATTCACTATTTTTATTTTTTAAAGATTGTGCAATTATTAATGCTTTTTCATAAAAACTTAGAGCCTTAGAATAATTGTCTTTATTCCAATAATAAATTCCCAGGTTAAATAAGCATATTCCTTCCTCTTTCTTATGGTTCAAGCTTTGTGCAATCGTCAGTGCTTTTTCATTCAAGCGAAAAAATTTGCTGTAATTGTCTAATTCCCAGTATGTGAGACTCAACTGGCGAAGACATTTGAGCTTGTGTTCTTGGCTCCTTGATTTTTCTGCTAAATGGATGGCATGTTCAAGGTATTCTATGGATTTTTCGTGTTCACCTGATGAGCGAGTTTTCTTTCCCTTCTTGTACAGCTTGTAAATTTCAAGTGAGCTTCGGCATTTTTCCTTCAAATATTTTAGATCTAGTTTTTCTGCAAGCTCCAAGGCACGTTCATAATGAAGCGAGGATTTTTTACGTTGGGCAATGTTCCAGTATGAAAGTCCCAGTTTGAGGAGGGATTCGCATTCCCTTTTTCCATCATTGATTTTCTTTGCAACGACTAAAGATTCTTCAAAGAATTTTATCGATTCATCAAATTTGCCAAGCTTTTTGGATTTGTTTGCCTTTGCGAAAAATTGGGCATATTCTTGATCTAAATCGATTCTATTAAGAGAGAAGAGCCCAAGGCTAAAAAAATGAAAGACAAAAAAAAGAGTAGCTAGGTTTATAAAAATTGGTTTTTTGTGATATTTCACTTTATTTTAAATAACGAAAAGACACTTTTTCTCTTAAGGAATCATGGAAGATTAGTCAGATGGAAGTCAATTGCCCATCGAGATGAATCTTTCTCCCCCCAAAGGGTGATGTAAGAAGATACATATCACTTATTTTACTGAGAGTTTAAGATGCTAGTTGTAAGGTGTTGTTTATGTTTTTAATGGAGGTTTATAATGGCTTCTTTGCCTGCTTTTATTTATATAGATTTTCAGAGTTAAGAAATTTTTTAAACTAATACAGGGTGATTATTTATCGTTGTCCTCGTCGTCCTCGCCGTCGCCGCTATTGGGTTTTCTTACTGAGCTAAGTGTACCGGTGATCTGGATCTTCTTGCCTGAATCGTCATTAGATACTGTTTCTGAGGATGTGCCACCCTTTTTGTTCAGGTTCAAGAACGAGGGAAAAGAAAAGAACATAGCTGCCCTCTCCATTAAGGACGGGCGAAAGGTCTTTTTAACGGTTCTTTCGGACGCGATTGCTCCAGGAACAGAGAGCATGAGAATGCTCAAACATGTAAAGAGACACACCGCTTTTAGAAAATTTCTTTTGCGCATAGCAACCTCCTTCTAGGATTGCATACGCCTTTTAAATAGATGGACGAAACGAAAGGTTTCAGAGATGAAAGAGCAGGTTGAAACCTTTCTCCTATCTCCTCCGTCCAAGGCGTAACGTAAATCTATGTTGTTGAAAATAAAATGTCAAGAGTTTTTTTTATTCATAAAAGCCATATACATAATATCTAGTGGTCATCATATTGTTTAGTCGAATATATAGTGTATTATTGGGAAAAAAATTAAGTTTGTTTCAGTTATATCCGGTATCTTGCGGTATGGGTTTCGGCTCTTTTCCGGCTTTTTTTGGCGGTGCAGTCAGGAATCTTATGATTAATATTGTTATTCTTTTTTATAAAAATAATTGATTTCCCATTCTGCCGTGGTCGGGCTGTCAGAGCCGTGGGTGGCATTGCGCTCTATCGAGAAGCCAAACATCTGGCGCAAAGTTCCTGGTTCAGCCAGAGCAGGGTCTGTAGCTCCCATCACCTGGCGCCAGTGGGAGATGGCATCTTCTCTTTCCAGAACCATGGTCACGATTTCTCCCGAAGACATGAAGTCTGTCAGGCTCTCGTAAAATTGCTTGTCCTTATGGATGATGTAGAAACCTTTTGCTTCTTCTTTGTTGAGGTGGAGCATCTTTAGACCGGATATTTTAAATCCCTCATCCTCGATTCTCTGGATGATCTTTCCTGCAAGTTTCTTTTTTATGGCATCAGGTTTTATTATGGCTAAAGTCTTTTCGACCATGACTGCTCCTTTTTGGCCCAAATTCACCTATTGATATATCTTAATCTTCTGTTTGAGTCAATGGGTGACTTCTCATTGACAGCTCTTGCGGTCGCCGGTAAAATGGGCTTTCATGAAAGAGAGAAAGCAGAACTACGAGAGACTGATAGGATACACGATGGATCAGGGGCTGTCGCTTTTTGGAGTAGCGGATATTACGGGTATCAGGGAAGAATTCAGCCTTGCCGGAAAGCTGAGGGAGAAATTCGACCGGGGAATCTCTCTTGGAAAAAGGCTCCTTGACGCTTCGCTCGAAGATATAGAGGACAGGCCAACTCCGCTTTATTTTCACCACTACCGCCAGCTTAATTTTTTCCTGGACCGCGCAGCCTTCCTGC
>Ga0255054_10000728_pt1 | contig 19369 bp, 14 predicted proteins | sample JV7_2_23_MG_FD_188634 | JGI IMG/M metagenome (GOLD analysis project Ga0255054, IMG submission 188634) | Seawater microbial communities from Jervis Inlet, British Columbia, Canada - JV7_2_23 | ecosystem: Environmental > Aquatic > Marine > Inlet | place: Canada: British Columbia | collected...
AAAAATAAAGCAAGCATAGGTTTAAATTTTCCCGGTTTATTTAACTGCGGGGGCAAAATAGTGAAGGAGGAATAGAATATGATAAAAAAAATTTTTTTCTTTGCTCTCGCTTTAACAATACTGCGCTTCAATGTTTACTCACAGGAAGAGCTAGAGAAAGAAAAAGTCTCTACTTTTTCAATCCAACATGAGGTCGTCGTTACGGCCACTCGCCTCGAAACACCGGCCAAAGAGATTGCAAGCTCTGTGACCGTGATAACAAAGGAGAAATTAGAGCAGTCAAAGAAGGCCACGGTTATTGAAGCCCTCCAGGAAGTTTTAGGAGTATCTATCATCCAAAATGGCCCCCCCGGAGCAGCAGCATCTGTTTTTCTTCGCGGAGCAAATTCTGAGCACACATTAATCCTTATGGACGGAGTTGAGCTCAACGATCCTATCTCTCCTTCCCGCTCTTTTGACCTTGCCCATCTTACTCTTGATAACGTTGAACGCATAGAGATTCTCCGCGGCCCCCAGAGCACCCTCTACGGCTCTGACGCTTTAGGGGGAGTAGTGAATATCATAACCAAAAAAGGGCAAGGAAAACCCGAGTTTTCTCTTTCAAGCCTTGCCGGCTCATACGGAACAATCATTACCAGTGCGGGGATAAACGGCAGTACTGAGAGAATGCAGTATTCGCTTGGAACATCTTATTTTCGAAGCGACGGGTTCTCTGCTGCCAGCGCGAATTATGAAGGAAATGAGGAAAAGGATGGTTACCGGAATCTTACGATATGGGGAAGATTGGGATTTCGCCTTTCTGATAATCTCGATGTTGATCTCATCCTGCGAACTCTAAATACTCAAATCGATATTGACAACGCCGGAGGTGCTCAAGGTGATGACCCGAACAATGTACAAGATTACAATGCTCTATTCATCAAGACCCAGGTTCGGAATCTCATGTTAAATAACCGCTGGGAACTAAAATTAGGATTATCTCTTGTGGATTATGACCGTCAGCACGAAAATTCTACAGACGAAGCCCATCTCTTGGACTCAGATAATGGATTTTTCAAAAGCAAACTGTTCAAAATTGACTGGCAAAATAATCTCTTCCTGCATGAAACGAATACTTTCTCCCTTGGAATTGACTATCAACAGGAGCAAGGAGAATCAGAGTACAACTCTGATGGGATTTGGGGGCCTTACTCCAGCATATTCCCGTCGAGGCGAGCCCATGTCACAGGCTTCTATCTTCAAGACCAAATTAGACTCGCCAATCAATTTTTCGCAACGCTGGGTTTACGGCTCGATGACCACAGTCAATTTGGATCTGCAGTGACTTACAGGTTCGCGCCTGCTTTTTTCGTCGAAGCTACCCGGACAAAGTTCAGGGCAACCTACGGGACAGCCTTTAAGTCGCCCTCCCTCTACCAGCTCTACGCACCCGGAACATTTTTAGGGCCTATCGGGAATGCGGAATTAAATCCAGAAAAATCCACAGGCTGGGATATTGGAGTCGAACAGCAACTTCTGGGTGGAAAAATCCTGCTGGCGGTAACATATTTTTACAATGACTATAAAGACCTTATCAACTTTGACTTCCTTGAAGGCTACGTGAATATCGGAAAAGCAGAATCTAAGGGAACAGAAATTCTTATTCAAGCCCGTCCTTTTGATGATATGTCGTTTAACGCTGCCTACACCAGAACAGAGGCCAAGGATAAGGACACTGATGCTGATCTTTTGAGAAGGCCAAAACAAAAGTTTTCGGCAAGCCTGAATTATAACTTCCAAAAAAAGGCCAATATCAATCTTACTTTTATCCGCATAGGAGAACAGGATGATATGGACTTCGCAACCTGGCCTTCCACCCGGCTGACTCTGCCCGGTTATTCCCTCCTTAACGCCGCCGTATCCTTCAATTTTGCCTCTAGGTTCCAAATTTTCTGTCGCCTGGATAACATTTTTAACGAAGAATACGAGATGGTCAAAGGATACGGAACGCCCGGCTTTTCCGTCTATGGCGGAGTGAACTTTATCTTTTAATATCAAAGGAAGGCTCCGGCTATATGGTTCCAAAACACGTTGCTTTTGCCCCCAGAATAAATGGGGCCAGGCTCCATTTTGCAAGAAAGGAGACATTCTCAACTTGAAGACATAACAGCAGAAAATGGAGCCTGGCCCCTTTTTCTCCGCCTTTTTCTTGCACCTTCCTCTCCTCTCCCACCAGAAATCTAAAGCCTCAGTCCTTGCATATGCAGGTAAATGAATTTATACTTTTATTTTTCATACTTCGAGGAGGTTAAACCATGAAAAAAAAACCATATGCTATGTTTATAATGGTTTTATTTGCATATTGCTCCCTGTGGTGCCAAACACCAGAAAATGCCGCCCTCACCTTAGAACAGTGCGTATCCATTGCTCTTCAACAAAATCCCCTTATCCTTTCCTCGCTCGGACAATATCAAGCATCTCAAGCTCGTGTTAGCCAGGCGAAAGCTCTTCCCCAGCCTTCTATATATTATGACTCGGATTTGCAGCCCAAGTTTTTCAACTTTAAGGATTCAGGTGAATCTTATTTTGGCCTGACTCAGAGCATCGAGTTTCCAGGTAAAAGGCATCTTAGAGGAAAAATTGCCTCTAAAGAATCAAGTGAAATCATGGCAGATATTGACCTTCTAAAGCTCGATATCGTTTTTGAAGTTAAAAGAGCTTTTTATGGCCTTCTTCTCACTCAGGAAAAATTAAAGTATGCTCAGCAGGATTTAGAGCTTGCCCAGGATTTCCTTAAAAAAGCGGAACTGAAACTCAGAGCCGGGGATGTGGCCAAAGTAGAAGTTTTAAGAGCCAGCGTTGAAGCCTCAAAGGCAGCTAACGAAGTCAAATCAGCAGAGAACGGTGTGAGATTGGCAAAAGCCATGTTGAATTTTCTTTTGGCAAGGAAGAAATATACTCCTTTAGAAATAAAAGGGAAGTTGAAGAGGCCGCCAGCAAGCCTTAATTTTGATGAATTAATAAAAAGAGCCCTGTCCTTTCGCCCTGAGATTAAGGGAATAAATTTTTCCTTAGAAAGAGAAACCCTCGTGAAAAAAAAGGCTTATTTAAGCTATTTTCCAGACTTTGACCTGGGAGTATCAAAGCATCGTTTAGTGGGGGAAGGGACATACTGGGATGTCACTGTCTCCTTTCCCATTCCTCTCTTTTTCTGGCAGCCCCAGAAAGGAGAAATCGCAGAGGCGAAAGCCAACATCGAATCCTTAAAAAAAGATGTTGAGCATTTAAAAAACACTATCACTTTGGAGGTCGAAGAGGCATACATGAATGCTCTGACAGCCGACAACCAGATCCAGCTCTTCGAAGATGAGATGCTGAACCAGGCAGAAGAGGTCTACAAAATGTTTCTCCTGAGTTATCAGGAAGGAGAAATAGATGGCATAGAATTAATAGAAGCTCGCAGAACGCTGCTCGAAACCAGAAAATCCTACTCCGATGCTCTCTATAATTACGATCTTGCCCTGACCGCTTTGGAGAGATCCATAGGCCAGAGTCTTGAAGGAAAAAAGTAATTAGAAAAACTTGATTTTATAAACGTTCGCTTCCTCAATTTCTTTTATAAATGATCTAAGAGAGTCTTTACTCCTATCATAATAAGGATTAATCCTCCCAAAAGCCCCGCTCTTTTTCCGACTAACCGGCCAAGAAACGGTCCTATCTTTACACCAAGGACAGTCATAAAAAAAGCGACGATTCCAATGACAACAGCTGGATACAAGATTGCCACCTGAAGAGCAGCAAGGCTTAAGCCCACTGCCAAAGCATCTATGCTGGTAGCGACAGAGAGCACGAGAAGAGATATGCCTTTTGTAGGATCAGCCTTAATATTTTTAATTTTTTTTCCGCGCTTAAATGATTCATAAATCATTTTTCCGCCTATGATAACGAGTAGGCTAAAGGCAACCCAATGGTCAAAAGGCTCTATGTATCTCAGCAAGATATTTTGCGTGGCATACCAGCCAACGAGAGGCATCATAAATTGAAAAAAGCCAAAGTGCGAGGCCAGTCTCAGAGTCTGGCGTTTTGTTATTGTTTCAAGGCCTGAGCTTATCCCCAGGGAAACGGCAAAGGCATCCATTGCCAGAGCTAAAGCTATGGCAAAAACAAGAAATAAATTCATGCTTTCATACAAGGGTCTCTCATTATATCAAAAGCAGAAAAAAGAAAAAATCTAAAAGAGGAATATCCTGCAATTCCGGCGGCAAAAAGCGCAATAAAGATCTACTTTTATCATTAAACCATTATTCATATAATAAAATATGATAGTATATTTGTTTGATAAAGTTCATAACCTAACTTTATCTTTTCTTTCTATTAATAAAGAAAAGAAATAATTCAATTAAAAGCTATGAATCTGAATAGATCAAATACCTAATGAAAAATACAATAATGCTCAGGGGAGTCAGGGTTCACAACCTAAAAAATATAGATCTTGATATTCCCCTTAATAAATTCATTGTTGTAACCGGTGTTAGCGGCTCGGGTAAATCTTCCCTGGCTTTTGATACGTTGTACGCAGAGGGGCAGCGCCGTTACATCGAATCCCTCTCTTCTTATGCCCGTCAGTTTCTGGAAAGGATGGAAAAGCCAGATGCTGACCTCATAGAAGGAATCACTCCCGCTATTGCCATTCAGCAAAAGGCTGTTACAAAAAATCCGCGTTCTACTGTGGCCACTGTTACGGAAATCTATGATTTTTTAAGAGTTCTCTTTTCCCGGATAGGAACCGTACACTGCATCAAGTGCGGACAGCCTGTCAAAAGAGATACAGTTGACGCTATGGTCGAGACACTCTATACCCTCCCTCCAAAAACAAAAATATGGATCTCCTTCTCCTGGTCTCTGAAAGAAGGCACAGCCGCTCTTAAAAAAGCCGGCTTTTTCCGGATCATTCATAGAAACAAAATTATGAATCTTAGCGATGTCAAACTCGAAAAGAGAAATAAAATTGATATTCTAGTCGACAGAATGACTTTGGAAAGAGACGAGAGAGAAAGGTTGGTAGATTCTCTAGAGATCGCTTTAAAGAAAGGAGAAGGGAAAATCAAAGTCCGGACAGACAAGCCCCGGGAGTTCATTTTTTCTGACAAGCTCGAGTGCAAGAAGTGCGAGATTGTCTACGAGGACCCGTTTCCCAATTTCTTTTCATTTAACAGTCCTCAGGGCGCTTGCCCCACATGTCATGGCTTCGGCGATCTGGCAGTGCTTGATGAGGATAAGATTATTCCTGACAAAAACAAGTCTCTTGAAGAAGGAGCAATAGAGCCCTGGACAAAGCCAGTCTCCCGGGGAAAGATGAATGAGCTGATTTCTGAAGCAAAGAAAAGAGGAATTGCTGCGGATATTCCCTTTAAAGATTTAAAAGAAGAAGAAAAGAAATTTATCCTAGATGGAGGTGACGGTTATCACGGGATCAAAGGTTTCTTTGATTGGCTCCAGAAAAAAAAATACAAGATCCAAGTAAGAGTCTTCTTAAGCCGCTATCGAAAATATGAACCTTGCCCCGATTGCAAGAAGATGCGTCTCAATCCTCAAGCACTTAGCGTCAAGATAGAAGGACTTTCCATAGGTCAAGTCGTTCAGATGACAGTTCAGCAGGTCCAGGAGTTTTTTAAGAGGCTCAAGGTTTCTCCTTTTCAAAAACTCGTGGCTGAAAAACTCATTGAGGAAATCCAGAATAGGCTAAAATTCCTGTTAGAAGTTGGCTTGGATTATATAGCCCTGAACCGCATGACTTTCACTTTAAGCGGAGGCGAAGCACAAAGGATAAACCTGGCTGCAGCCCTGAGCGCACCTCTTGTAGGCACCCTCTTTGTTCTGGATGAGCCGAGTATTGGCCTCCATGCTCGGGACAACCACCGCCTGGTGGAGATCCTTGGATCTTTAAAAGAGATCGGAAACACGGTGATGGTGGTCGAGCATGATCCGGAAATCATAAAATCTGCAGATAATTTGATTGATCTGGGGCCCAGAGCAGGTGAGGGAGGAGGAGAAGTTATCTTCAATGGACCTATGGAAGAATTTTTCATGAATCATGGTTCCCTCACTGCTCAATATCTGAGGGGAGAAAAAGAGATAAAAATTCCAGAAGACCGTAGGATATCCAGGAGCTTTATAGAGATAAAAGATGCTCACAAGCATAATCTCAAACATCCGGATGTAAAACTCCCTCTAAACACATTCACCTGCATAACTGGAGTTTCAGGCTCAGGAAAAAGCACTTTACTCAATGATGTTCTCTACCAGGGCTGGCTGGGCAAAGCAACGGATGGATATAAGGAAATAAAGGGGAAAGAGCAGATCGACAGAATCATCATGGTCGATCAGTCTCCACTCAGTACCTCACCCCGCTCCATTCCAGCCACTTACACCAAGGCCATGGATGAAATCAGAAATCTTTTCAGCCAAGCAAGAGAAGCAAAAGCTCTTGGATATAAGCCCGGGTTTTTCTCTTTTAACATTCCTGGAGGAAGATGCGAACAATGCAAAGGTGCTGGCCAGCAAATTGTAGAAATGCAGTTTCTCTCTGATGTAGCATTGACTTGTGAGGCCTGCAATGGGAAAAGGTTCACAAGCGATATTCTCGAAATCAAATACAAAGAAAAAAACATTGATCAAGTCCTGCAAATGACCGTTTCTGAAGCTTTTGATTTTTTCTCTGAGCAGGCAAAGATCAGGAAAAAACTGACCTCGCTTGTGGAAGTGGGGTTAGGGTATTTGAAACTAGGCCAGCCCACCACCACCCTATCTGGAGGAGAGCTTCAGAGGATCAAACTTGCTTATCACCTCATCCACCAGAGGGAAAAAAGAACTCTCTATCTTTTTGATGAACCCACAATCGGCCTCCATCCTGATGACATCTCAGTTCTCCTCCGCTGCTTTCAAAAGTTAGTAGAGAAGGGGCATACAGTTATAGTTATCGAGCACAACCTTGATGTGATCAAATGCGCTGATCATATTATCGATTTGGGACCAGAGGGAGGAGAAAAAGGAGGCGAAATAGTAGCTCAAGGATCTCCTGAAGAAATCATCAAGTCAAAAAAATCTCACACTTCCCGCTACCTGAAGAAATATCTTCCTTAGATATTTCGTAGGGGCTTGATTTATCAAATCCACCGTAACGATTAATCTTCTTGTAGGGGCTTGATTCATCAAGCCCACCTTATTTTCTTTTTTATTATTGTTTACTAGATTTTGATTTTTCGTAGGGGCTTGATTCATCAAGCCCACCTTATTTTCTTTTTTATTATTGTCTACTAGATATTGATTTTTCGTAGGGGCTTGATTCATCAAGCCCACCTTATTTTCTTTTTTATTATTATTTACTAGATTTTGATACTTTGTAGAGGTTTGATTTATCAAAACCAGATAATTTATTTATCAAAAATATCTTTAAAATAATTATCTAAATCCATACTGAAATTCTTTGATAGGCGGTTTTCTCTATCTAATGCCCATTTTATCGGATTATTTATAATGTATTCTCTAATAGAATTTAGCTCTCGAGCAGAACGTACCGTATGATCATAATAATTGCGTTGCCATTGGAAACTGGGAAAGAACTTATCATGAACAATCTTTGCGGTTTTTGCTTTGAAATATCTAATGATTTTTCCTACAGTTCGCTTAGAGTCTTGCATTAAATTCCAATTCTTCGCTCTTATAAAAGCCTGTTTTTTTGTCGGGATTCGATTTATCAAGCCCACTTTGTTGTTCTGTGTAAAATTATTTGCAGGAGTTTGATTTATAAAACTCACCTTTGAATCATTGATATAATCTTTAATGCTGATTTTGTGAATTAAACCTCCACGTATATTTTCAGTATTATTTCTGCGCGTTTGTTGAATCATATCCCTGCATTCTTTATTAATAATAACTATCCCATGAACATGGTTAGGCATTATGATAAAGGTATCAAGGTCAACACCTTGAAATTTTTCAGGAATCTCCTGCCAAGTTTCTTGAATGATATCACTGATTGGATATGAAATCGTAATTCCATCAACAATATTCCCCAAATAACAAATTTTGTTCTCTGTACATATCGTTATAAAATAAGCACCAGGTTGAGAATAATCATACCCTTTCAAGCGAAGTGAATTACGCACAAGGCTTTTTTGAATATCTATCGCCATTTCTCCTTAATAAAAGTGCGGGTTTGATGAACCCAATCCCTAAAGTAAAGACACATATGGTTTATTTATTTTCTCATTATTCATGGATTTTATAGATCAAGCCTCTACAAAATATCAAAATCTAGTAAATAATAATAAAAAAGAAAATAAGGTGGGCTTGATGAATCAAGCCCCTACATAATGTAAATCAACCCCACATGTTAAATTATAAAAATTATTTATTGAATGTAGAAACGCAATCCCATCTCAGACAAAAGTTACAGAAGTTTTGGAGGCCTGACCCTATCTTCAACAAGAAAAACCAAACGCTTACATAAGAAAAATTAAAACAGCCCCCTACAATTTGACATCTCATTTTTTCGATGTTATATGTCTCTATTAATACGAATCTGTCATGGAGACATACGGCTGGCTATCCATCCTCCCTCCTCTTCTTGCTATTTTCCTTGCGATCAAAACAAAACATGTCTACATCTCGCTAGTTCTTGGTATCTGGCTGGGGTGGACCATCATCCATTCCTGGAATCCAGTCTCAGGCCTCATCGATACACTCGGTGCCCTCGTCAACGTGTTTAAGGATGAGGATAACACACGGGTCATCCTCTTTAGTGGTTTAGTTGGAGCGATCATCACTTTCACCCAATATTCCGGGGGTATGAAAGGCTTTATCAATTGGATCGTCGGGAAAGGTTTAGTCAGAACGAGAAAATCAGCTGGCTTACTTGCCTGGTTCCTGGGATTTATTATCTTTATTGAAGCCAACATATGTGTGCTTGTTTCAGGTGCAGTAGCAAGACCTATCTTTGATAAGCTAAAAATTTCCCGGGAAAAGCTGAGCTATATTCTCGATTCGACTTCTGCGCCAAAATGTATTCTAATCCCTTTAAACGCCTGGGGAGCCTTTGTCATCGGCTTGCTTATAATCCAGGGAGTCGAAAATCCTGTTAAAGTTTTGATCTCATCTATGCCCTTTAACTTTTATGCGATCTTCGCTCTGCTCATAGTCTTAATCGTTGTCGTAACAGAAAAAGACTTTGGCCCCATGAAAAAAGCAGAACACAGGGTTAGAGTGGAAGACAAACTTCTGCGTGACGGAGCTGAACCCCTCATATCCACTGAAGTCGTAACAATGGAAGCAAAAGAAGGGATTCCTCCCCGCGCTATAAATATGATTCTTCCAGTTGTCACCATGGTGGTTATGATGCCTGTCGTTCTTCTTATAACCGGGAAAGGAAATTTAATGGAAGGATCAGGTTCTGCTTCTGTCCTCTGGGCAGTTATTGCAGGGCTCGCAGTGGGTGCTGTCGCTTACAGAGTCCAGGGAATAATGAAAGTAAAAGAGATTACCGATATTTTCATGAAGGGTGTGGGGGGCCTTATTCCCTTAGCAAGCCTGATGATCCTGGCTTTTGCCATCGGGGACATTTGCGATGTGCTTGGCACTGGCCCCTTTGTTGCTCAAGCAGCTAAATCCACTCTCAATCCAGGAATCATACCAACAGTCATGTTTCTCGTCTCCTGCTTCATCGCTTTCTCCACAGGGACTTCCTGGGGAACTTTTGCCATCATGATTCCCATCGCAGTCCCCATGATCAATATCATCGGTCTTAATCCGGGCTTAATCATAGCCGCTGTTCTTGGAGGGGGAGTATTCGGAGACCACTGCTCCCCTATTTCTGATACAACCATCATCTCTTCCATGGCTTCGGCGAGTGATCATATCGACCATGTACGAACACAACTTCCCTATGCTTTAACGGCTGCAGGATTCTCTCTTCTTCTTTTTATCATTCTTGGCTTTGCTTTATGATTGTTGATTATCACATTCTGGCAAAATAACAATTTGTGGGCTGGATGAATCAAGCCCCTACAAAAAATCAAGGCTCCGCAGGAAGATTAATTATAAGGAAGCTTGAAGAGCTTGTAAAAATAATTAACATGAGGAGGGAAATTATGAAAAACGGAGGCGCCTTATGAAAACAAGAAATATCTTCCTTAAGCATTTATTTGTATTCATCTCTGGCTTTCTCTTATTGGGACAGCTAACAATTGTTCCCTGTACCGTGGCTGTGGTCTCAGGAAAAGCAACTCGAGACGGACGACCCTTGATGTGGAAAAATCGAGACACAACTAGTTTAGACAATAAAATGATTTACCTCAAAGGCGAAAAATATGACTTCATTGGATTAATAGATGCCAGGGATAAAAAGGCGGTAAACGTGTGGGCAGGAATTAACACAGAAGGATTTGCCATAATGAATTCTGTTTCAAGTGACCTTTCTGAAGGACCAAACGGCGGGATGAATAACGGCCGTTTTATGAAACGTGCTCTTTCAGAATGCGCCAATGTTTGGGATTTTGAAAATCTTCTAAACCGTACCAACGGGAATCGAAGAGTGGCCGCAAATTTCGGTGTCATTGATGCTGAGGGAAATGCCTGTTTCTTTGAAACCGGCAACTCGACTTTTCAGAAATTTGACAGCAAAGATCCGAAGGTTGCTCCACACGGATATATCATCCGGACAAATTATGCCTTCACCTCTCCGTTGAAAAATAGCGGTGGAGGTTATATCCGGTTTGAAAGAGCTTCAAGACTGTTCCAGGCAGCCTCAGCTGAAGAGCGCCTCGACTACAAATTCATTCTCCAGGAAGCAGCCAGGGACCTTGTGAACGAAAAACTCAACTCTTTTCCCCTTGCAGACTCCAAGGTTTATGACTCGAGCTCAGCCGTTTGCATCAACACAAACGATACAATCAACCGTAATTCCACAGCTTCAGTGGCTCTTTTTCATGGTGTCTCCAATCCTAAAAAGGCCCACCTCGCCACCATGTGGATCCTGCTTGGCCAACCTGTCTGCTCAGTGGCGGTACCGCTGTGGGCGAATGCAGCCTCAGTCCCGGAGTTGCTATCAGGAGATAAAACTGCTCCTTTAAATGACTTTTCAAGAGCGGTGGCTTCTTATCTCTATCAAGAGCAAAGAGGACACTTGTACCAGTATCTGAGCATACCCAGGTTAATCCATTATGGCGGAGAAGGAGTGCTGAGCAGGCTTTCTAAGATCGAAAACAAGGTTTTTGCTGAAACCGATGTGAAATTAAAAGAATGGGAAAAGAAGAAGCCAGCCAAACAAGATGTCGTTGATTTTGAAGAGAAAATAGCAGCGTGGGTCTACAAATCCTTAAAAAGCTCTTTTCCTGATGTAAAAATTCCGGATTAAGATAAAGAATTTAAAAACGCCTGAATATAATCAAAAAGAATTATTTTACGGCGGGTTTCGTATCTATCTTCTCAGCAGCTTTCTCTCCCGGTTTCTCGGCGGCTTTTACTGCGGCTGTTTCAGCGACTTTCCCCGTAACTTTCTCGGCGGCCTCTTCAGACGGAAGAAGACCGAATTCCTTTCTAATATCCAGATCAAGCTGAGCGGCTAACTCTTCGTTCTCCTTCAAGAGCCTTTTGACACTCTCTCTTCCCTGCCCGATTCGTTCTCCTTTATAAGAGTACCAGGTTCCTGCTTTCTCAATAAGTCCCGCATCTACCCCACAGTCAACCAAATCCCCTTCCCTCGAGATTCCCTCACCAAAGATAATATCAAACTGAGCCAATCTGAAAGGAGGAGCCATTTTATTCTTAACAATTTTTACTTTCACTCTGTTGCCGATGACCTTGTCTCCGTCTTTTAACGTGGCGATTCTCCTGATATCAACCCTTAATGAAGAGTAAAACTTTAGGGCTCTTCCACCAGTTGTTGTCTCAGGACTACCCAGGAAAAATCCGATTTTTTCTCTGATCTGGTTAACAAAGATAAAACATGTTTTTGAACGGCTGACTATAGCAGTCAGCTTTCTCAAGGCTTGGGACATAAGACGTGCTTGAAGACCCATATGGGCATCTCCCATTTCTCCTTCAAGCTCTGCCTTGGGCACCAGGGCAGCTACAGAGTCGATAACGATGACATCCACAGCCCCGCTGCGGACAAGAACCTCGGCAATCTCCAAAGCCTGCTCTCCATAATCCGGTTGAGAGATGAGGAGACTGTCCACATCCACACCTACACTGGCTGCGTAAGCCGGATCTAAGGCGTGTTCGGCATCAATAAAGGCTGCCTGGCCACCCTGTTTCTGAGCTTCCGCAATGACATGAATTGCCAAAGTTGTTTTTCCTGTAGCCTCAGGGCCAAAGACTTCAACAACCCTTCCCCGGGGAAAGCCGCCTATGCCTAAGCTTAAATCAAAAGATATGGAGCCGGTAGGTATTACAGGCACTTTAACTGCTGCATCTTTTTGCCCGAGCTTCATCACAGTTCCTTTGCCAAATTGCTTTTCTATCTGAGAAAGTGCGGCCTCAATTGCTCTATCTCTCGAGGTTTGCTTTTCTCCAGTTTCTTCTTCTTTCATTTTATCCTCCCCCAAGTAAATGGGTTCTTATCAATTTTATAAATATTCTTATTTTTTATCCTTTAATCTTAACTTATATTCAAAGATTATTAAATAGTTCTTCCTATTTATAGGCTATTAACACCAGAGATTATTTGCTGTAGTCATAAAATCCTTTTCCTGATTTCCGGCCAAGATAGCCAGCATCTACCATTTTTCTCAGCAACGGACAGGGTCTGTATTTCGAATCCTTAAAGCCCTCATGGAGGACTTCCATGATATCAAGGCAGACATCCAGCCCTATAAGATCAGCCAGGGCCAGGGGCCCGATGGGATGGTTCATGCCCAGCTTCAACACTGTATCAATGGCTTCAGCTGTGCCAACCCCCTCCATCAAGGCAAAAACAGCTTCATTGATCATGGGGATCAAAATTCGGTTTGAGATAAATCCCGGGAAATCATTGGCCTCTACAGGGACCTTTCCCATCTTCTCGGTAAGGCTCTTCACCTCGTTGAATGTCTCCTGGGAAGTTGCCATCCCTTTGATCAGCTCCACCAATGCCATCAAGGGCACGGGATTCATGAAATGCATTCCCATAAATTGGGAAGGGCGGCCGGTCAAAGCTCCAAGGCGCGTTATGGAAATTGATGATGTATTAGATGTCAGGATGACTGAAGGCGCAAGCAGCTTATCAAGCTCTAAGAGTATTTTCTTCTTCACCTCAAAATCTTCAAAGGCGGCCTCTACAGCAAAGTCAACCTCTTTAATTTCTGAAATATCCGTGGTGGTCTTTATTCGAGATAATATTTTATCCTTGTCTTCTTCGATTTTTCCTTTCTCCGAAAGCTTCGTCAGACTCTTATCTATTATCTTCAAAGAGCGCTGGAGATAATCTTCTCCAACATCATTCAGGATGATTTCAAATCCAGAAGTGGCAGCAACTTGGGCGATACCCGTACCCATGGTTCCAGCACCAACGATTCCTATTTTTTTAATGGTCATTACTCCTCCTTGCTTATACCATTTCTACTGCCATGGCCACAGCATCCCCTCCACCCAAGCAGAGAGAGGCCACGCCTTTCTTGAGTCCTCTGTGTTTTAGAGCGTAAATTAAAGTCGTTAAAATCCTGGCTCCTGAAGCTCCGATCGGATGGCCTAAGGCCACAGCTCCTCCATGAACATTGACCTTCTCTCTATCCAAACCCAACTCTTTAATCAATACTACTAACTGGGAAGAAAAGGCTTCGTTTATCTCGAAGAGGTCAACATCTTCAAACTTCCAGCCCACATTAGCCAGCAATCTCTCGATGGCTCCCTTGGGAGCATACATCGCCATGGAGGGCTCGACAGGGTTGGTTGTAAAGCCTAAAATCCGAGCCATAGGTCTTAGTTTCTTCTCTTTCACGGCATCCTCTGAAGCGACAACAACAGCCGCTGCTCCATCATTTAGACTAGACGCATTTCCGGCCGTAACTGTCCCATCCTTTTTAAAAGCAGGCCTGAGTTTTGCTAATTTTTCCAGTGCAGTATCTTCCCGGGGGCCTTCATCCACAGTGAAAAGTATAGGCTCACCCTTTCTCTGGGGAATTTCCACAGGAGCGATTTCATCTTTGAAATAACCTTTTTCGATAGCATGGATAGCCTTCCGATGGCTGCTCAAAGCATACTCGTCCTGCTCCTGGCGAGTAGCGCCAAATTTTTCGGCAATTATTTCTCCTGTCATGCCCATATGCTGGTCACCAAAAGCACACCAAAGGCCATCAAGGATTATGGAATCCTTTATCTTCATGTCTCCCAACTTGACGCCTTCCCTTACGCCCCTAAAGAGGTGCGGCGCCTGGCTCATGCCCTCCATTCCCCCAGCAACGATGATATTCTTCTCTTCGAGCCAGATGGATTGAGCAGCCAGGGCTACGGCCCTTAAAGCTGAGCCGCATACCATGTTTACAGCAAAGCAACTCACAGTGTAGGGAATTCCACCTTTCACTGCTGCCTGTTTAGCAGGACCCTGGCCTAAGCCCCCTGAAACAACATTCCCCATGATCACTTCCTCAACATCTTCACCTGAAATCCCAGCTCTCTTCACAGCTTCTTTAATAGCAAAACCGCCCAGCTCAGGAGCTTTGGAATTCTTCAAAGACCCCAGAAAGCTGCCGATGGCTGTTCGAGCCGCACCGACAATAAAAACATTTTTTAATTTACACATTTATTATGCCCTTTGGTTCAGAATTGTATCAATGCGTTTCCATTTTTATCACAATTGGAAGAGGGTGTAAACCCGCCTTAAAAAATGGGGACAGGCCCCATTTTTCAAGAGTTGAAGATTTTGACCTTATCCGCCAGGGGATAGGGAAGCTCAGTGGCTCAAATGGGTTGGAAAGGAATAGTTAAAACAGGTTAAGAAAGACCGCGTGGCTCCAGTAACAGATAAACTCTCCGCTCTTCATAGTATTATGACCATTTTATTATTGATGCTCCCCAGGTCCAGCCTGCACCAATAGCAGCAAAAAGGATGATATTACCTTTTTTTAATTTCCCTGCTCTATTTGCTTCATCAAGCAAAATGGGGATTGTTCCAGCGGAAGTATTCGCATATTTATCCATATTTGTCATCACTTTTTCAAATGGGAGTCCGAGGATTTCTGCGGTCTTTGTTAAAATCCCAATACCGGGTTGGTGAGGTATCATATAATCTATATCATCTACTGTTAATCCTGTATCATCTAAAACTTTCTTGATCGCCTTAGGAAGAACATTTATTGCTGTTTTATATACTTCTCTGCCATTCATTTGAAAGTAATGAAGTTTCTCGTTGACAGTTTTTGCGCTTGCCGGATTTTCTGAACCACCGGCAGGGACAGTAAATGAGTGTTTTCCTCTCCCATCTGAATATAATCTAAATGCCAGAAATCCCTCATTTTCATTGGCGTGCGATAAAACTGCTGCTCCAGCTCCATCGCCAAAAAATACACAATCCCGCCTTGTCCAATCTGTTATTTTTGAAAATACATCTGCTCCGATGACTAAGATATTGCTATACACACCACTCGAAATATATTGAGATGCAACAGACATTCCATAAAAAAAACCTGAGCAAACTGCTGCAATATCAAATGCAACTGCATCATAGGCCTTAAGTTTATCTTGAACAATACAAGCAGTTGATGGACATAATCTGTCAGGCGTTGATGTGGCTACTATAATTAGGTCTATTTCATCTACCTTTAATTTTGCATTTTCGATAGCTTTGACTCCAGCTTTACAGGCTAAATCACTCGTAGCCTGGTTTTCGGCAGCAACCCTTCGTTCTTTAATACCAAGTATATTTTGTATCCAGTCAGCGTTTGTATCTACGATGCTTTCTAAATACTTATTTGTAATAATCTTCTCTGGTACATATGAACCAGTTCCAATTATTTTGACATTTCGAACCACCTGTTGCATAAAAAAGATCTCCTTTCTAGAATTTTACTCAAAAATATAAAAAAGCATCATATTGTAAAGACCTCCGAAAATCAAGACGCTTATTATCATTTTCAGAGATTAAAGTTGAAACTTGGAAAGACATCGAAGCGAATGAAGTAGAACACGGTGCATTTCGGATGCCGCTGTCGATAGATCCCTGCCACGGCAGGAGACTTTGAACGAGCCAAAAGGCTTGTCAATACCTATGCCCTAATAATTGACCCCTCACTCAGGATAAACCTGTTATTTCTCCATCATCGGTTATATCGATTTTCTCAGATGAAGGAGCCTTCGGCAAACCTGGCATTGTCATAACGTCTCCGCAATAAACAACCACAAAGCCTGCTCCTGAACTGAGGGAAGCGTCGGTCACGATCAAAGTGAAACCTTCAGGTCTCCCCAGCGCTTCATCATCATCGGAGAAAGAATACTGCGTTTTGGCGATACAAACAGGGAGGTTTCCAAATCCTTCTCTTTCAATTCTTAATATTTTCCTTTTTATTTTCCCTTCCATGGCAACTGACGCCGCCCCGTATATCTTCTTAGCAACAGCCTCTATCTTCTCCAGAAGCGTCATATCTAAAGGATAAAGGAACTGGAAGCGGCTCCCATCTTCCTCTACGGCCTTTAAAACTTCCTGCGCCAATTCACGTCCACCAATGCCTCCTTTGCTATGGACCTCGCTCAAAGCAACTCTAACCTTTTCTCTGCGGCATAAATCCAAGGCTTTTTTAATTTCTGCTTCAGTATCTGAAGGGAATCTATTTAAGGCGACGACAAAAGGAATCCCAAAAGTTCTGAGGTTTTCCGTATGTTTTTGAAGGTTTACAAAACCTTTCTCCACAGCTTCCACGTTTTCTTCATTTACTTTGTCCAGTTTAACTCCGCCGTGAAGCTTCAGAGCCCTGAGAGTTGCTACTAGCACACAGGCATCGGGTGGAGGAATGTGACCTGTTCTGACCACAATATTAAAAAACTTCTCCGCTCCAAGGTCCGAGCCAAATCCTGATTCGGTCACAACATAATCAGCCAGCCGAAGCGCCATCCGGGTGGCAATAACAGAATTCGTGCCATGGGCAATGTTGGCAAAGGGGCCCCCATGAATTAATGCCGGCGTTCCCTCCAAAGTCTGGACAAGGTTTGGCTTAAGGGCATCTTTAAGCAGAGCAGCCATCGATCCCTCGGCCTTAAGTTCCCGAGCAAAAACAGGTTTTTTATCCGGTGAATACCCTATAAATATATTTCCAAGCCTTTCTTTCAAGTCTTTTAAATCCTTGGAAAGACATAAAATGGCCATAACTTCCGAGGCTGCCGTAATATCAAAGCCTGTTTCTCGGGCTATTCCCCGAAGAGGGCCTCCGATACCGACCACAACTTCACGAAGTACTCGGTCATCCATGTCCATGACCCGTTTCCAGGTTACCCTTCTGCTGTCGAGCAGGCCGCAGGCTCCGTCAAAATGAAGGCGGTTATCAACCATGGCGGCCAAGAGGTTATGAGCTGCCGTTATAGCATGAATATCTCCAGTAAAATGGAGGTTTATCTCCTCACTTGGTGCAACCTGGGCATATCCTCCTCCAGTTGCTCCGCCTTTCATCCCAAACACAGGCCCTAGCGAAGGTTCTCTTAAAGCCACAGCCGCCTTCTTTCCCAATCCACTCAGAGCATCGGTCAGGCCGATTGAAGTCGTTGTCTTGCCCTCCCCGGCTGGAGTGGGAGTCATGGCTGTTACCATAATTAGTTTTCCCTTTTCGCCTTCTCCTTTCAGAATTGCTTCTGGAGAAACTTTAGCTTTATACATACCGTATTTCTCCAGGTCTATCGCCTCAATTCCCATTTTTTTAGCAATCACCTCTATGGGCTTTATCTTCACTTTTTTTGCAATATCCATATCGTTAACCACTCTGACCTCCTTTAGCGGATTTGATAAATCAAACCCCTACGATCAATACGGGATTGATACATTAAATCCCTACAATATCACAAAGGTGGGCTTGATGAATCAAGCCCCTACAATTTCAAATAGACACCTAATAATTACCGAACATAAATCATGGCATTTTCAGTAAACGTCCCAACTCCAGCAGCAGTTGTATCTGGAAAGATTTCTACTTTAAGTTTCCTATCCTCGATTAATTGAAATAAAACAACTCCCTGAACAAAATCACTATTTCGTAATTTAAGGCCTTTTACTAAACTCTCTCTGTCCCAACGCATGTCCCCATCATAATAATCATAATCAACCAGTTCATACAGTATTTGACCTGTTGCAACACTTACATCAGCAGGATCTGGTGAATTAGATTTAACTCCAAACTGACGTGCCTGATTATTATATGAACCTAATGAAACAATAATATGTTCTGGGTCTATACTATTATAGACTACTGATAAATGGCCTACCCAGTAGTTATCCTGAGCAAGTCCCGCATATCCGTTGGTATTTTCTTTAAACCAAGAACCAATAAGCCTCCCGTCAATATCATAATCAATCTTACCTCCCTCTGGCTCTGCGGTACGAAGACATTTTTCAATAAGTTGGCTCTTTATCGTTGCATCGAAATAATCGAAAGGATCCGGAGTATGTATCTTCCAAGGTTCAACTTGATAGCTGTCCGGATTAACAAAACCCGTAAGTACTATATCTTCATCAACAACATTATAATCAATAGTTCCTTTGTAATATCCAATAATTTCACCAGCCTGAACGCCCACACTTATACTGGCATATTCGCCTGGTGGAGGAGCAACTGCAGCAATTTTTTCAGAAAGAGTATCAAGATGGATATATATACTGGATATTGTACTGGTATGTTCTATGACTATTCTATAATCATCAATTTGTATGGAATCATCTCCCGGAAGCGAACTCATATGCTGAATTTGAGTAACATTTCCGCTGGCAGGTGAATATACATCAACAATAATCTGAGCTGCATCTTGTAACATGTGATCTAATGCCATGTAATATTGATGGTCAATTGGTGTTACATGGTTTCCTATCATGCTTCCCATTGGTTCAATAAAAACAACTTTACTTAGGTCAACTGGTGGATAATAAAATATTATACTTTCACCATCACCGCTATCCTCTTCATTAGTAAGTTCAGTTTCTGTACAACCACTAAACATAGAGATTAATAATATAACAACAATTATATTCATTAAGAATTTCATCTCGTCTCCCTATTTTGTCAGGCAAACTTAATTCTTCTTTCTCTCGTGATCTCTCTTGTTGAAATCTTGAAACATTATATCATAATCCTCGATAATCCCCTCATCGGCCATGCTGAAATAGCAGTTATTCCCGATTATAATGTGATCCAGCACCTTTAGCTGCATAACATTCGCCGCA
>Ga0255054_10000729_pt1 | contig 19352 bp, 19 predicted proteins | sample JV7_2_23_MG_FD_188634 | JGI IMG/M metagenome (GOLD analysis project Ga0255054, IMG submission 188634) | Seawater microbial communities from Jervis Inlet, British Columbia, Canada - JV7_2_23 | ecosystem: Environmental > Aquatic > Marine > Inlet | place: Canada: British Columbia | collected...
TCGGCACACTGCACCTACGGAAACCCCGCGGGAAGGTCCGGGTCGGACCGTCAAAATTCTCACCCAGGAGCATCATGGATCAGAGCAGCAAGGTCAAGCCGGCAGTTCGCCCCACTAGCCTGCATTTCTCACCGGGTCGCGTAGCGAGGGCGCCGAGAGTGCCGCAGATTCGCGGCCCTCGGACCGGAGGGCGCCGAAGGCATACTGGGCAGTACGTCGAGGCGGCCGGAGGGAGAAGGTCGCGAAGATGCGGTGCTCTTGGCGCCCGCAGTAGCGAGCTGGTGAGAAATGCAGGCTAAACCTGGTGAGGGCGAGTCGACGCAGGCGGATCCCCGTCGGAGCCTCCCCGGGGTGGATCGGCTGGTCCGGGAGATCGCTCGCCATTGCCCGGATCTACCCGACTGGAGCCTCCGCGAGGGCGCCCGGCGGGCGGTGGCCGAGGCCCGGGAGCGGATGACCCGGGGGGATGGTCCAGAGGTCGAACTCACCTCTCGGGCCCTCGAGCTGGCCACCGCTTTGCAGAGGCCCAGTCCCACCCGGGTGGTGAACGCCACCGGGGTCGTCCTCCACACCAATCTGGGCCGGGCCGTTCTCGCTCCGGGGGCCGCTCGGGCAGCTGCGGAGGCTGCGGCCGCCTACTCGGACCTGGAGTTCGACCTCGAGACGGGAGAGCGCGGTGATCGCCTGACGCGGGTCGCGACGCTGCTCCGGCTCCTCTCCGGGGCGGAGGCCGCCATGGCGGTCAACAACAATGCGGCGGCGGTCCTCCTCGCAGTGAACAGCCTTGGGAAGGGTCGCGAGGTGGTGGTTTCGCGGGGCGAACTGGTGGAGATCGGGGGTTCCTTCCGGGTGCCCGAGATCCTGATCCAGGCGGGCGTGCGCCTGGTCGAGGTGGGAACCACGAACCGGACGCATCCGGAGGATTACCGGGGCGCGATCGGCGCGGAGACCGGACTCCTGCTCAAGGTGCACCGGAGCAACTTCGAGCAGACGGGCTTCGTGACCGAGGTGGGACTGGCCGCCCTGGTGGATATCGGCCGGGAGGCTGGCGTTCCCGTCGTCGAGGATCTGGGCAGTGGAACCCTGCTCGATCTCCGCGCTCGGGGCCTGCCGCCCGAGTCCTTCGCCCCCGCGCGCCTCGCCAGCGGTGTCGACCTGGTCTGTTTTTCCGGAGACAAGCTTCTGGGCGGACCCCAGGCGGGAATCGTTCTCGGGTCTGCGAAGGCGGTGAGCTCCCTTGGGAGCAATCCACTGGCCCGCGCACTTCGGCTCGACAAGATGAGCCTCGCCGCTCTCGACTGGACCCTTCGCGCAGTCGTCGAGGGGCGCGGCGAGCAGGAGATCCCCACGCTGCGTCAGCTCGTCGAGCCGCTCGCCGCTGTACAAGAACGGGCGCGGGAGCTCCTGGCCGGGCTCGACGAGGTGGCCGACGCCCGCGTCACCGTGGAGCTGGAGGAGACCCGGGCGCCGGTGGGGGGTGGCTCGCTTCCCGGCTTCGAGCTCCCGAGCTGCGCGGTGACCCTGCGCGGCGCCATCGGCGCAGAGCGGCTCTGCGCCGCGCTCCGTCGCGGGCCGGTTCCGGTGCTCGCCCGTGTGAGGGACGACCGCGTGCAGCTCGATGCGCGCACGCTCCTGCCCGGCGACGAGGCCGTCGTCGCGTCGGCGCTCCGGCGCGCCTTGGGCGACGTCTGATGCTGGGCACCGGCTCCTTTCGAATGGAAAGCCGTCTCCCGTTCGGTTAGGGTTGCACAGGCCCTTCGCCATGTTGAACTCGAACGTCCTCGTCCTCAATCGCTCGTATCTACCGATTCACGTCACGTCGGTGCGCCGGGCGTTCTCGCTTCTCTATCAGGGGATCGCACGGGCCGTCGACGAGCAGTACCAGACCTTCGATTTCGACGGGTGGCGCCAGCTCGCCGTGGCCCGGGAGATGGACTCCATCGGGACTGCCGGGGGCCGCATCCGGGTCCCGCGAGTGATCGTGCTCATCGCATTCGATCGTCTGCCCAAGCGACACGTGCGTTTCAGCCGCATCAACCTCATGGCGCGCGACAACTTCCAGTGTCAGTACTGCGGAAGCAGGCCGCCGCGGCCCGAGCTGAATCTCGACCACGTGGTTCCCCGCTCCCTCGGCGGACACAGCACGTGGGAAAACGTCGTCACCAGCTGCGTCGACTGCAACCGGCGCAAGGGCGGGCGTACGCCGAAGCAGTCCCGGATGCTGCTCAGGCGCCGGCCGGCCCGCCCGCGGTGGACTCCCCTCGTGAATCTGATGCTTTCCACTGTGCGCTACCAGGAATGGCGTCCCTACCTGAACGTCGTCGACGCGTCCTACTGGAACGTCGAACTCGTCGAGTAGCCGCCTCACCGGAGTCAAGGCAACGCAATCCAGAGCTGCCCAGAAGAGAGAACGAACCGTCGGCGCCCCGCGGCTCATCGCCGTCGGAGGCGGCAAGGGTGGTGTGGGCAAGACCCTCCTGTGCGCGAACCTCTCGGTCGCCCTGGCGAGGAGCGGGTATCGGGTGGTAGCCATCGACACCGATCTCGAGGGTGCCAACCTCCACACGTTCCTTGGCATCGCCTCGCCCCGGGTGAGCCTCGCCGACTTCGTCGCCGAGCGGGAGAGCGATCTGGCCAAGCTCGCCGTGGAGACGACGATCCCGAGCCTGCGGCTGATCGCCGCGACCTATGGGAATCTCGCCTGCGCCCAGCCGGAAGCGGCCAGGCGCATCGAGCTGTTGTCCGGGCTGCGGCGCCTGGACTGCGACGTCGTGCTTCTCGACTGCGGTGCCGGCTCCCACGCTGCGACCATCGACTATTTCCTGGTGGGAGACGACGGTCTGCTGGTGCTGCACCCGGAGCCCACCTCCGTCGAGAACAGCTACGGCTTCCTGCGCGCCGCCTACTACAGGCGCATGCAGGTGGCGATGAAGAAGCACGACGTGCGTGATCGGATCCGCGAGGCCATGGACCAGCGAAACCAGCGGGGTATTCGTACCCCCCTGGACCTGTTGCGCGAGGTTCAGTCGATGGACCCGCAGGAGGGAAGGCGATTCGTCGCGACCATGCGTCGCTTCCGGCCGCGGATCGTGGTCAACGAGGTGACCAGCGCCGAGGACGTCAAGCTCGGATTCGCCGTTCGCAGTGTGTGCAGGAAGTTCTTCGGGATCGATGCCGACTACATCGGGTACATCAATCGCGACACGGTGGTGCACAAATCCGTCTTGCGGCGTCGCTCGGTCCTGGAGGAGCATCCCCACAGCGATGTGGCCATCTATCTGAATCGAATCGCGCGGAAGCTGATGGACGCGATCGGACCGCCTGGAGCGCGAGCGGCGGAGGCGGGCTCGGGCGGGGGGAAGCGATGAAGACGCTCGCGGAGATGACCCACTACGAGGTGCTCGAGGTGGGGCCGGACGTCGGTCCCGACGAGTTGGAGCGCGCCTATCGCCTCGGCCGGGCAGCCTATGCGAAGGATTCCCTCGCAGTCTATTCGGTCTTCGCAGAGGAGGATTCCTCCGCCCTTCGCGAACGGATCGAGGTGGCCTACCGCGTCCTGGCGGATTCCGATCAACGCAGGCTGTACGATACCTCCCTCGGCTCGGCGGTCGCCCGAGAAGACGAGATCAAGATGGCGCTCGATCTCGCCGGGGAGGCTGTGGGAGCCCCGCGCGATCCCTCCGAGGTGGTGCGTGAGGTCACCGAGTTCGACGCATTCGACGAGGATGAAGAGGATGGCTTCGACGGGGCATGGCTGCGGCGGTACCGTCTGCGCTGCGGCGTCGAGATCGAACAAGTCGCCGCCGTCACGAAGATCAACCCCACTTATCTCCGATTCATCGAGGACGAGAAGTTCGAGGATCTGCCGGCCCCCGTCTATGTACGTGGCTTCGTCGCCGCGTACGCCCGCTGCATCGGCCTGGATCCCGAGCGCGTCGTCCCCGGCTACATGAAGCGGTTGGGCACGACGCGAGATCCCGCGCCGCGAAGCCGCCAGCGCGGATGGCGCTGAGGGTTTCGGCGGGCGGGGTCACGGATGTCGCGAATCACTGATCCGCAGCGGGCCGAGCGACTGGCTCGCGCCATCGTCTCCGACGTGATGCTGTACAACACCGAGCGCGTGCGCGCCGGCTTAGAGGCGGACGATCTCTTCGATCGCCTGCGCCGGGAGATCGACGAGGCGCGCTCGTTCTTCGAGCGACGGGTCGACCCCGAAGTGGCGGCCAAGAGCAACGTCTTCGATCGCGCCCTCGTGGACGTGCTGGTCTTTCGCAGCGGTCGCGTTCGCTCACGGATATGGTGAGCTTCCTGATCGGCGAGGCGGACGCCGACCAGCGCCTGGATCGAGCCCTCGCGGCCGTGGCGGGGATACCTCGTTCCCGGGCGCGCCGCTGGATCGACGAGGGGCTCGTGGATCTGAACGATCGTCCGGCCCGTCCCAGCCAACGAGTGGCCTTCGGCGACATCCTACATGCCCGACCGCCGGTGCCGATTCCCTCGACGGTGGTGCCCCAGGCGATTCCGCTCAGCGTGCTACACGAAGACGAGGACGTGATCGTCATCGACAAGCCAGCGGGACTCGTGGTGCATCCCGGGCCCGGTCATCCGGACGGAACCCTCGTCAATGCACTGCTTCACCACTGCGGGGATCTCGCCGGGATCGGCGGTGTGCTTCGCCCCGGTATCGTGCACCGTCTGGACCGCGGAACCTCTGGCGTGCTCGTCGCGGCGAAGCACGACGAGGCTCATCTGGATCTGGCCGAGCAGTTCAGGGACCACCGCGTCGAGCGCGTCTACCTCGCTCTCGTGCGCGGAACGCCGGTCGAGGATTCGGGACGCATCGAGCTGCCGATCGGTCGCCACCCTCGGGACCGCAAGCGGATGTCGGTATCGACCCGCTCCGCCCGGCGCGCCGAAACCGCCTGGACGGTGAGGCGGCGGTTCCCCGCGAGCGGTGCGTCTCTTCTCGAGGCGCGACCCGAGACCGGCCGAACCCACCAGATCAGGGTGCATCTGGCGGCGACGGGGCTTCCGGTCGTCGGAGACGCGGTCTACGGGCGCTCCAGGGCGAAGGCGTTCGCGATCACCCGTCCCGCGCTCCACGCCTCCGTGCTCGGCTTCGACCATCCGCGCGGCGGCGAACGGCACCGATTCGAGGCGCCGCTTCCACCGGACTTCGCCGAGCTGATGGACGCTCTCTCGAGGCGGGAAGCCGTGTCATGAACACGACTCCCGAGCTCCTCACTCACCCTCTTCTCTCCGATGCCGGTGTCGCCCATGGCTTCGGCCAGCTCGGCTCGCTGGAGCCGGCCGGGGTCATTCGTCCCGTCCAGCAGCACGGAAAGGAGGTCGCGTTCGTCTGCGAAGGATGCGACACAGATCCCGGTCAAGCCGACGCCATCGTCTCGACCCTCGCCGGGGCTCCGGTGGGCGTGATGACTGCCGACTGTGTTCCCGTTCTGCTGGCCATGGACGGCGGCCGGGTCGTCGCGGCGGTTCATGCCGGCTGGCGCGGAATCGCCAAGGGCGTGGTGCCCAGCGCATTCGAGGCAATGGCACGCGCCGCCGCGCCTTGGCGTCACGTCACGGCGGTGATCGGTCCTCACATCGGCCCCTGCTGCTACGAGGTGGATTCACCCGTCAGGGAGCGACTCCGGGTCCGCTTCGCCGAGCTACTGGATTCGGTGCTCACTCCGGTGGATTCGGCTCACTCGATGCTCGACCTCGGGGCGCTGGTCCGTGCCGAGCTGATCCGCGCCGGTGTCCGGCCCGCGGAAGTGGGATTCCTTCCGGAGGCGTGCACCTGCTGTGACGTGAAGCGCTTTCATTCCCATCGCCGCGACGGCGCTCGTGCGGGTCGCTTGCTGCACTGGATCGCCGCCAGAGCGGGGGACCGGGCGGCATCCTGAGCCCGCGGCTCCCGCGCCGGAGGGAGAGCGCTCCACGCCGCGGCCCTTGACAGGCCCCACGGGGCGTCGTAGTGTGATTGGCGAAATCCAGGTGGCCGGGAACCTTCCACCGCCGGCCGCTCCCTTCGAAGAACAGTCCCGGGCCTCGAGAAGGCGGAACAGCGCCATGAGCAGGACCCGCGACTCAGTTTTCCATCAACTTTTTGGGCTGAACTTCCGAACCACACAATAGAGCCGAGCCCAGACAAATCCGTCCTCAGGCCGCTCGTCCCTTCCTGGGAACCTGCAGCCGCAATTGGCCCAAGAGGCCGCGCCAACGCGACGCGTAAGGGGTCCCCCAGGCGAACCCGATTCGATGCTTCTCCTCCCACCAGGCCATCCAATCAAACACGAGAGAGATTCCTTGACGACGACACGCGTACCCGACGGAAATGATCTCAATGGATCCACAAAGGGAAGTTCGGGCAACCGCAATTCGCGGCGCGGCCGAACCCGACGCTCCCGGGGAAACGGCTCGCACAGGTCGCGGGAGTTCCCCGACGTGGAGGAGGAATACTCCCAGGAGGAGTACTGCGCGGAGAGTGACGAAAACGGCGAGCCCATGAACGTCTCGGAGCTCAAGGCGAAGAGCGTGACAGAGCTCACCGAGATCGCCGAGGATCTCGCGGTCGAGAATGCGGGGGGCCTCCGCAAGCAGGATCTTCTGTTCGCCATCTTGAAGGCCCAGACCGAGAAGCGCGGGAGAGTCTACGCAGAAGGTGTTCTCGAGACGCTGCCCGACGGTTTCGGCTTTCTCCGCGCCCCGGATCAGAACTACCTCGAAGGCCCGGACGACATCTACGTCTCACCTTCACAGATCCGGCGTTTCAATCTCCGCACCGGCGACACCATCCGCGGACAGATCCGGCCACCCAAGGAGGGTGAGCGCTACTTCGCGTTGCTCAAGGTCGATTCGATCAACTTCGACGAGCCGGAGGCAAATCGCCACAAGATCTTGTTCGACAACGTGACGCCGCTGTATCCCGAGGAGGGATTCAATCTCGAGGCCAGGTCCGGAGGACTCACGACCCGCATCATCGACCTGATCGCTCCGATCGGGAAGGGACAGCGGGCGCTGATCACTTCGCCGCCGAAGGCGGGCAAGACGATGATCCTGAAGGACATCGCGAACGCGATCGCCGAGAACCATCCCGAGGCTTATCTCATCGTGCTGCTCATCGACGAGCGACCCGAGGAGGTGACCGACATGCGGCGCAACGTGAAGGCCGAGGTGGTTTCCTCGACCTTCGACGAGCCGGCGACCCGCCACGTCAAGGTGGCCGACATCGTGATCGAGAAGGCCAAGCGGCTGACGGAGCACAAGCGCGACGTGGTGATTCTTCTCGACTCCATCACGCGCCTCGCACGGGCCCACAACACCGTGATTCCCCACTCCGGCAAGATCCTCTCCGGCGGCGTCGACTCCAACGCCCTGCACAAGCCCAAGCGCTTCTTTGGCGCAGCGCGGAACGTGGAGGAGGGCGGCAGCCTCACCATCATCGGCACCGCGCTGATCGACACGGGCTCGCGCATGGACGAGGTGATCTTCGAGGAATTCAAGGGCACCGGGAACAGCGAGCTGGTGCTGGATCGGAAGCTGTCCGATCGCCGCACCTACCCCGCGATCGACATCAACCGATCGGCCACGCGCCGCGAGGAACTGTTGCTCCCCGACGCGACACTCAATCGGATGCACGTGCTGCGGAAGGTCCTCGCACCGCTGAACCCGGTGGACTCGATGGAGTTCCTGCTCGAGAAGATCAAGGCCACCGAGAGCAACGAGGAATTCCTGGCCTCGATGAACGGCTAGGCGCAAGCGCCGCGAGCCGCAGGCGAACGAAGTTCGGGAAGGCAAGCGCCGCTTGCGATCGTTCCACTGATGGGCGACCGTCTCGCCGTGGCCTCCTGGATCCTCCACGACGATCATGCCGCTTTGGCCGGCGAGCTCCCCGCGGCTCGCCGGGATTGCACCGGTCACTCGTAACCCCCCGAGAAACCAAGATCTTTCCGGATCCGGTCCCGGCCGAGACGGGGTCCGAGGTCCTCCAATGCTGGATCTTTCCGAAAGAATTGCCGACGCCACGGCGCGAGCCGCGCAGCTGGAGGAGAAGCTCGCCGATCCCGCCCTGGCCAGGTCCGCGCCCGAGTACGCCCGGGTCGCCAAGGAGCTCAGCTCGCTTCGCCCGCTGGTCGAGGCGGGCGGACGCTACCAGGCGCTCGTCGTCGAAATCCGCGACACCCGCGAGATGCTCGAGGACGAGGAGATGCGAGAGCTCGCCGAAACCGAGCTTCCCGAGCTGCTGGAGAGGCGGGAAGCGCTCGAGAAGGAGATCGTGGAGCTGATCCTTCCCAAGGATCCCAACGACGAGAAGAACGTGCTCCTCGAGATCCGCAGCGGTGCCGGCGGCGAAGAGGCCGCGCTCTTCGCGGCGGATCTCTTCCGCATGTACGCCCGCTACGCCGAGCGGCGCGGCTGGAAGATCGAGCCACTCTCGATGTCCGAGACCGGAAGCGGGGGAATCAAGGAGATCGTGGCGAGCGTTTCCGGCCAGTGCGTCTACGGCCGGCTCAAGTACGAGCGTGGGGTCCACCGGGTCCAGAGGGTGCCGGTGACCGAGTCGGCGGGGCGAATCCACACCTCGACGGTGACGGTGGCCGTGATGCCCGAGGCCGAGGAGGTCGACGTGCACCTCGACCCGAAGGATCTCCGCGTCGACGTGTTTCGCTCTTCGGGACCGGGAGGCCAGAGCGTGAACACCACCGACTCGGCCGTGCGCGTCACCCACCTCCCGAGTGGCATCGTGGTCCAGTGCCAGGACGAGAAGTCCCAGCACAAGAACAAGGCGCGGGCGATGAAGATCCTGCGCGCGAGACTGTTCGAGGCGGAAGCGCAGCGGCTCGCGGACGAGCGGGCCAGCGAGCGAAGGTCTCAGGTGGGCTCGGGCGATCGCAGCGAGAAGATTCGCACCTACAACTTTCCCCAGTCGAGGGTCACCGATCACCGCGCGGGCGTCACCGTCCATCAGCTCGAGGCGATTCTGGACGGGGAACTCGAAGAGCTCTTCGATGGCGTACACACCTACATGAGCGGCGAGCGGAAGAAGGAAGCGGGGGCGGTGACCTGATGGCGGAGGCGCGCACATGGACGGTGCTGGACCTGCTGCGGTGGACCACGGAGCATTTCCGGTCCCGCGGGATCGAGGGCGCACGCCTCGACGCCGAGTGCTTGCTCGCCCATGCGCTCGATACGGAGCGGCTGCAGCTCTACCTGGAGTTCGACAAGCCCGTGGCGCCGGCGGAGCGCGCCCGCTTTCGCGAGCTCGTCAAGCGTCGGGCCGACGAGCGGGTTCCGGTAGCGCTGCTCACCGGATGCCGGGAGTTCTGGTCCCTGCCGCTGCGCGTGACGCCCGACGTCCTGGTGCCGCGTCCGGAAACCGAGACACTCGTCGAGGTCGCGCTTCGCCTTCTGCCCGATCGGGAGTCTGCGGTCCGTATCCTCGACGTGGGTACCGGCTGCGGAGCGATCGCACTCGCCCTGGCCAAGGAGCGGCCCAAGGCGCGCATCACCGCGACGGACATCTCCGGGCCGGCGCTCGCCGTGGCCAGGCACAACGCCGCGGAGCTGGGCTTCGAGAACCGGATCCGGTTCCTGGCGGGCGATGGCTTCGAGCCGGTGCGGGGGGAGTGCTTCGACCTGATCGCGTCGAACCCGCCTTACCTCGCCCACTGCGAGGCGCCGGCGCTTCCGCCGGAGCTCACCCACGAGCCCCGGGAGGCGCTGTTCGCCGGAGGCGAGGGCACGGAGCTGCTGCGGCGCATCGCCCACGGAGCGTGGGACCTTCTCGAGGAGGGGGGCACCCTCGCCGTCGAGGTCACTCCCCGACAGGCGCCCGAGATGGCAGAATGGCTGGTGAGCGCGGGCTTCGCGCGAACCGAGAGCCACTGCGATCTCGCGGGCCGGGTACGCGTGGTCTCCGCCGAGCGAGGAGGCGGGGTAGTCCGCGTGGAAGCGGAGCGGGGCCAGGTCCCCGGAGAGAAAGGGCAGGGCAATGACCAACCGAGCTAGCGGCAAGGGGATGTTGAAGGTCCTTCGGTCCTCGGATTCGGGCTTCGAGACGGCCTTCGAGGCGCTCTGCCGTCGCCGCGAAGAACGCGACGAGAGCGTCGACAGGACGGTTCGCAAGATCGTGGAACGGGTTCGCGAGGACGGCGATACCGAGGTCATTGCCTACACCCGGAAGCTGGACGGCGCCAGGCTCGAAGCCCTCGAGGTGAGCCGCGACGAGTGGGATGGGGGTTGCGAGCAGGTGGATCCGGCGGACCGCGCCGCCCTCGGAAAGGCGGCCATGCGCGTTCGCGAGTTCCACCGCAAGCGCATCCCCTCGAGCTGGGAGATGCGTGAGGAGGGCGGTGCCTTCATGGGGCAGCGGGTCCGTCCCCTGGAGAGGGTCGGAATCTACGTACCCGGCGCGAAGGCCGCCTATCCCTCCAGCGTGATCATGAACGCCGTGCCGGCCTCGGTGGTGGAGGTCGGCGAGATCGTGATGGCCACGCCGCCTGCGAAGGACGGGAAGATCCCCCCCGAAGTGTTGATCGCGGCCAGGGTTGCGGGCGTGCACCGCATCTTCAAGATGGGAGGTGCCCAGGCGGTTGCCGCGCTCGCCTTCGGAACCGAATCGGTGCCTCGTGTGGACAAGATCGTGGGTCCGGGAAATGTCTACGTGCAGAACGCCAAGCGGCTCGTGTTCGGCTGGGTGGACATCGACAGCGAGGCCGGTGCGAGCGAGGTCCTGGTGGTAGCCGATCGATCCGCGACAGCTGCCTGGATCGCGGCGGATCTCATCTCCCAGGCCGAGCACGAGGAGATGGCCTGCGCGGTGCTCATCACCACGGTGAAGGCCCAGGCGACGAGGGTTCAGGACCAGCTCGCCAAGCAGCTCAAGCACCTCGATCGGGCCAGGGTCGCCAGGCAGGCGCTCACGCGGAACGGCGCGATCGTCATTGCCAAGGATCTGGAGGAATCCATCGAGCTGGCGAACCGCTATGCGCCCGAGCACATGCTGCTCGCGATCGCCGATCCGGAAGCGGCACTCAAGCGCGTGACGAACGCAGGCACCGTGTTTCTGGGCCACTACACACCCGTGGCGGTGGGCGACTACCTGGCCGGGCCGAATCACGTGCTCCCCACCGGTGGGACGGCGCGCTTCTTCTCGCCACTCGGGATCGAGGATTTCCTGAAGCGGATGGCCTTTGTGCGTTTCGAGCCAACCAAGCTTCGAGAGCTCGGCGCCGACGTGATCCGCCTGGCGGAGCTCGAAGGCTTCACGGGACACGGAGCGTCGGTCGAGCGGCGCTTGCAGAAGATCCGGCGCGCACGCCGCGAGCGCGAAGCCGCTCGCGAGTTGGAGATCGAGATATGAGTCAGGCAGGAACTCGGAAGGCCTCCCTCGAGCGCAAGACCCGCGAGACGGAGATTCGACTCGATCTCGATCTGGACGGCTCCGGCGATTACGATGTCGCCACAGGGATTTCGTTCTTCGATCACATGCTCGAATCCCTCGCGAAGCACGCCCTCTTCGATCTGCACCTGCGCGCGAAGGGCGATCTCGAGGTCGACCCGCACCACACGGTGGAGGATGTGGGGATCGTGCTGGGGAGCGCGCTCAGGGAGGCGCTCGGCGACGCCAGGGGAATTCGCCGCTACGGAACCCAGGTGCTTCCGATGGCAGAGGCGAAGGTCGAGGTCAGCGTCGACGTGTCGAACCGCGCCTACCTGGTCTACCGGGTGGAGCTCTCGAACGACCGGGTCGGTGGATTCGACGTCTCTCTGGTCGAGGACTTCCTCTACGCCTTCGCGCAGAACGCCGGCCTCGACATCCACGTCGAGAGCCGTTACGGCAGGAGCCCCCACCACGTGGTGGAGGCGGTGTTCAAGGGGCTGGCGCGCGCCCTGCGCGCGGCCTTGGAGGTCGACCCCCGCTCGGACGGGCTGCCGTCGGTGAAGGGCGTGCTGTAGCCATGGGTCGCACATCCCCCCGGGTTGCGGTCGTCGATTACGGCGCCGGAAATCTTCGGAGCGTCGCCAAGGCTCTGGAACGCTCGGGGCTGCGGGCGGAGCTGTGCCGGGATCCCGCCTCCTTGCGGGGAGCGGACGGCATCGTGCTCCCCGGCGTCGGGGCCTTCGCTGACGCCGCGAGGAGCCTGAGAGCCAAGGGTCTCGACGAGACCATCATGGGGGCGATCGAAGACGGGCGTCCCTACCTGGGCCTGTGCCTCGGTCTCCAGCTGCTCTTCGAGGAGAGCGACGAGCACGGCTCGACCCCGGGCTTCGGCCTCCTGCCGGGCCGCATCGAGCGGTTCGGCGACCGGGATGCGGACGGGCGAGTCCTTCGCGTTCCGCACATCGGCTGGAACACCGTGCGCTTCGAGGGCTCCCACCCGATGCTGAAGGGGCTTCCGCCCGAGGACTGCTTCTACTTCGTGCATTCCTACCGCGCCGTGGCGCGGGATCCGTCACAGGTGGTGGGGACCGCCGATTACGGTGGACCCTTCGCGGCGGCCGTGGCGAAGGACTCGGCCTTCGCCGTGCAGTTTCACCCCGAGAAGAGCCAGTCGTCGGGCAAGCATCTGCTCGACGCCTATTCCGGCTGGATCGCCTCATGCTGAAGATCGCACCCAGTCTCTTTCTCCTGCTCTCCGTCACGTGCGCGGGTGGCTGCGCGACCACGGTGAAGTCGCGCGACTATCCCGCCCTCCGGGAGCGCGGGGCGCCGATCGCGCGCATCGCCGTGGCGCCCTTCGAGGCCACGGGTCGCCTCGCGCAAACGCGGGAGTCCGCCCCAGGCGTGCCCCGCAGCGTGGCCACCGCTCTGGTCGCCCGTTACCTGAGCGAGGCGCTGGCAGCCCGGGGGATCGACGTGATACCCGCGGACGACGTGGCGCGCGCTCTCGCCGTCGAGAGTGCCACTCGCCGGCCGCTGGTCCCGCGGGCGGTGGCGCAAGTCGCCGCCAGGGAGTTCGGGGCCGATGCGGTGCTGCTGGGCGGGGTCTCCCGCTTCGTGGAGCGCAGCGGTCACGCCACCGGAACCCTGCATCCGGCGGGCGTCGGCTTCGAGGTGACCCTCTACGCGGCTCCCGGCGCCCAGAAGCTCTGGAGTGCCGTCTTCGACGAGACGCAGAAGGCGCTCTCGGAGAACGTCCTCAGCACCTACCGCTATCCGGGTGGTGGGATGCGTTGGCTCACCGCCGAGGAGCTCGCCCGCTGGGGTGCCAAGGAAACGGCGGAAAAGCTCCCGGTCGAGTGACCTCGCGGTGGGCGCCTTCGAGCTGATTCCCGCAATCGATCTTCTGGGCGGCAGGTGCGTCCGGCTCTCCCAGGGCCGTTACGACCAGGTGACCGTCTACGAGGACGACCCGTCGAAGGTCGCCGCGGACTTCGCATGCCACCCGCTGCGCCGGCTGCACGTGGTGGATCTGGACGGTGCGCGGGCCGGGAGACCCTGCAATCGCGAGGCGGTGGTCGCCATCCTCCGGGAGATGCGGGGGATTCCGGTCGAGCTGGGAGGCGGCATCCGGACGCTCGCGAGCGTCGAGGAGTGGCTCGAGCTCGGCATCGACCGGCCGATCCTGGGGACCGCGGCCCTTCGCGACCCGGAGCTGGTGCGCGAGGCGGGCGCTCGCTTTCCGGGTCGGATCGGCGTAGGCATCGACGCCCGGGACGGGCAGGTGGCGGTGGAGGGCTGGCTCGAGACCAGCGAGGTGGATGCGATGGAAGTGGCGAGGCGCTTCGAGGACGTCGGGGTGGCGGCGATCATCCACACCGACATCTCCCGCGACGGCATGCAGAGCGGCCCCAACTTCGAGGCCACCAGGAGGCTGGCTGCGGCAGTCGACATTCCGGTGATCGCGTCGGGCGGCGTCGGATCCGAGGAGGACGTCCGCGCCGCTGTTCGTCATGCCGGGCAGGGGATCTCGGGCCTGATCGTGGGCCGCGCTCTCTACACCGGCGCGGTGGACCTCGCGCGAGCCCTGGAGATCGTCGCGTGCTGCTGAAGCGAATCATTCCCTGTCTGGACGTGGACGAGGGCCGCGTCGTGAAGGGCGTTCAGTACGTGGAGCACGTGGACGCCGGTGACCCGGTGGAGGTCGCCCATCTCTACGACGAGCAGGAGGCAGACGAGATCACCTTTCTCGACATCACCGCCAGCCACGAGGGGCGGAGGATCATCCTCGACGTGGTGGCTCGCACGGCGGAGACGGTCTTCATGCCGCTGTGCGTGGGCGGGGGTGTCCGCTCCCTCCAGGACATCCGCGATCTGCTCAATGCGGGTGCCGACAAGGTATCCATCATGACCGCCGCGGTCGCGAACCCGGAGCTGGTCGAGGAGGCGGCGCTCATGATCGGGACGGCGAACCTGGTGGTGGCCATCGACGCGCGGCGGATCGACGATCCGGAGGGGTTCGCAGCCCGGGCGGCGCGGCGTCTTCGGGAGGACGGGGCCACCGCGGCCCGGCCGGGCGGTGAGCTCCCGGGTGGGAATGAGGAAGCTCCGGCTGTTTTCGAGGTTTACACCCACGGCGGAAGGCGGCCGACCGGGATCGACGCCGTCGGGTGGGCACGGCGCATGGCGACCGCCGGCGCCGGTGAAATCCTCCTCACCAGCATGGACCGCGACGGCACCAAGGTCGGCTACGACATCGAGCTGGTTCGCGCGGTGGCCGACGCGGTGGCGATTCCCGTGATCGCGTCGGGAGGAGGCGGAACGCCGGAGAGCCTGGCCGAGGCCCTCGACGATGGGCCCAGCGGTGGTCACGCCCAGGCGGCGCTGGCCGCCTCGATCTTTCATTTCAGGGAGACCACGGTGGGGCGGATCAAGAGCCGTCTCCTGGAGCTGGGGATCCCGGTCCGGCCTCCCTCCGTTCCTTGATGGCATGGGAGCACTGCGCTAGCTTCACCTGCCGGTGTCGAGGGCCCCCAATATTCCGTTTTCAAAGCGTTTTTCGTTTGCCGCGGTTCACTGCTCGGGCGTCTACTCAGACGACCCCCCGGGCCGGTCTCGAAGTTCGCGGCGCGGATCCTCGGTGGCTTTCGGCGATGTGCAACAGACCTGCAGTTCGACACGCGAGCCGGTAGCGAACCACTTACCGATGGCGGCGTGGTCTGCACCGAGTGGCTTGGGCCTCGCTCAGAGGAATGGGCTCGGGCTCCTGGAGCGGGGGAGATCGAGAGGCGAATGCCTGTCATCAAGGTAAAGGACAACGAGCCCTTCGAAATAGCGATGAAGCGCTTCAAGAAGCAGGTGGAGAAGGCTGGAGTTCTCACCGAGCTTCGTCGGCGCGAGTATTTCGACAAGCCGAGCGTGCGCAAGAAGAAGAAGGCGGCTGCCGCCAAGAAGCGCGCACTGAAGAGGCTGAAGCGGATGGTTCGCTAGTCGTCCGCCGAGGAGCGCCACGGCGTATGGGTCGGATCCCGGAAGAGACAATTCAGGCGATTCGGGATCGCGTCGATGTGGTCGATCTGATCGGCCGCCACGTCACCCTCAAGAAGGCCGGGCGCAGCTTCAAGGGCCTCTGCCCCTTCCACCAGGAAAAGACCGCCTCGTTCACGGTGAACCCGGAGCGCGGGATCTTCCACTGCTTCGGATGCGGCGAGAGCGGCAACGCGATCTCGTTTCTGATGCGGCACGAGAACCTCACCTTTCCCGAGGCAGTGCGTGCGCTGGCGGCGGAGTGCGGGATCGAGATCCCCCAAACCGGCGACGGCGAGCCGGGAGTTGCCGAGCGGGTGTTCTCGGCCAACGACGTCGCACAGCAGCTCTACCGCGCGACGCTCACGGCCTCCGAAGGCGAGCCGGCCCGCGCCTATCTCGAAGGGCGCGGCCTCGGTCTCGATCTCGCCGAGCGCTTCGGCATCGGCTTCGTTCCGGATCTCTGGGACGCGGTCACGAGCGCCCTGGCGAGGCATCGCATCCCCGCCTCGGTGGGAGCGAAGGCGGGGCTTCTCAAGGAGCGCGAGCGCGGGGGACACTACGACCTGCTGCGAGGGCGCATCACCTTTCCGATCCAGGATGTGCGCGGGCGGGTGATCGGGTTCGGCGGTCGGGCGCTCGGCCCCGAGCAGGAGCCGAAGTATCTGAACACCCTCGAGAGTCCGGTGTTTCGCAAGCGCGAGTCCCTCTACGGCTTTCCCTTCGCCCTCGAGCCGATTCGCCGCAGCGGCCGGGCGGTGGTCGTCGAGGGTTACTTCGATCTGATCGCCCTGCACCGGGCGGGTGTCGAGGAGTCGGTCGCGACCTGTGGTACGGCCCTCACGGAGGGTCACGCGCGCAATCTCCGTCGCCGCGCGCGCAATCTCGTGCTGCTCTTCGACGGCGACGACGCCGGGCGGCGCGCCGTCCTGCGCGCCCTCGAGGTGCTGCTCCCCCAGGGCCTCCGGGTCCGCGCGGCAGCCCTGCCCGCCGGCGAGGATCCCGACGACTTCCTGACTCGGAGCGGCCCTTCGGCCCTTCGCGATCTCATCGATTCGGCGCCGCCCGCCCTGGATCTCGCGATCCAGCATGCGCTGGCCGGCGGCTGCGAAACGCCCTGGGAGAAGGCCGACGCGGTGGCGGCGGTGGCTCCACTGCTGGCCGTGCTTCCCGATCCGGTGGAGCGGGGGGAGTACACCCGCCGCCTCGCCATGTCCTGTGGAATTGACGTGCGCGACGTGGAGCCGGTGATTCGTCGCGTGGCCCGAGGCGAGTCGCAGCCCGACCGCGGCATCGAAGGAGGTGAGGCGAGCCGGATTGCGGGCCCCGAGGACCGCCGCTTCGCCGACGTCGTGCAGGTGCTCCTCGAGCACCCGGCCCACGCCGGCGAGGTGGAGGAGGACGCGCTGCTCGCTTGTGCTCCCGACGAGGTCTGGAGTGAGCTCACCGGTGCGGTGCTCGGGGAATGCCGCGGTGAGGGCGCCGTCGACGTGTCGGCGCTGGCAGATCGCCTGGGGGGTTTGGCCCGTGAGCGGTTGCTCCGGCTGGCCTTCCGGGCCGAGGGTCTCTTCGACGATGCGGACCGCGCCCTGCGCACGCTGCGCGACTCCGTCGCGTGGCTCGAGAGGCGAAGACAGCGCATCGAAGCGAAAGCACTCACTGAGAGGCTTCGGATCCCGTCGGAGGATCACGAAGCGCTCCTGCTGGAGAAGGACCGCCAGCTCGAGCGCCTCCGTACCGCCGGCGGGCCGCAACCCCGCTGATACTGGTTTCAGATGGTATCGATCGATGGCAGAACCGATCTGAGAAAGGAGCCCCCCATGGCTTCAAGCGCGCCCGGAAGCCAGCGGCGACCGACCGACGAGCAGGTCGCAGACGCGAAGGGAGCTGAGGTTCCCAAGAGTTCGGGAGCATGCGAGGTTCCGAGTGCGCGGGTCGCCGCGGCTCGCGCCGCGGTGCGCTCGCGGGAGGATGGCTCTCGCCGCAAGACGCGCTCCGCGCGAGCGGGCGTGAACATCAGCCAGGAGACCCGTGACCTCCGCGTAGTGAAGAAGCTCGTCACCGAGGGCCGTCGCCGCGGGTACCTCACACTCGACGATGTCAATGGTGCCTTGCCGGAGGAAGTGCTGTCGACGGATCAGATCCACGAGGTCCTGGCGCTCTTCGGGGAGCATGAGATCACCGTCGTCGATTCGCAGGGACCGCGTGCCACGAAGAAGGTCCGGGAGAGCCGCTCCCGGACCGGCCTGGACGGCGACGAGACCGCTCGCACCAATGATCCGGTGCGGGTCTACCTTCGCGAGATGGGACAGGTGTCACTGCTCAGTCGCGAGGGCGAGGTGGAGATCGCCAAGCGGATCGAGACGGGCGAGCACAAGATGCTCTACTCCACCGTGGGGACCGCGTACGGCATTCGTGAGGTGCTGTGCCTCGGCGATCAGCTCCGCAAGAACAAGATCGATCTCAAGGCGGTGCTCAACGGACTCGACGACGTGGAACCGGAGCACACCCCCGAGCAGCGGCGGAGGATGCTGCTCCAGGCGCTCACCCGCATCCGGCGCCGCCAGGGCGAGATCGGCAAGCGACAGAGCGCGATCGCCAACGCGCGCACCACCGATGAGACGCGCGGCCACCTGCAGGAGGAGGTGGAGAAGCTCTACCGCAGGAACGTGGATCGGCTGCTCGAGACTCGCTTCTCGAGAGTGAGGCTTCTCCGGGTCAGCGCGAGCTTCCAGAAGGTGGCCCGGGAGATGGGCGAGCTCGAGCGGAAGGCCGAGCGTGCGGCGAGACCCTTCAAGGTGGACAGCGCCGAATTCGACCGGCTTGCCGTGCTCTCCACCCGTCGCAGCAGGAAGGGAAAGGAGGCATTCGAGCAGCTCGGCGGTGATGCGGAGCGCATCGCGGCGGCCTTCCAGAAGATCCAGGAGATCCAGAGGACGCTCCACAAGCGCGAGAGCGACATCCGAATGGATCGAGAGGCCGTGCGCGACGCCATCAGGCGGTATCGGGATGCGTCCCGGGAGACCCTCCAGGCGAAGAGCGAGCTCACCGAGGCGAACCTGCGCCTGGTCGTGTCGATCGCCAAGAAGTACACCAATCGCGGTCTCCAGTTTCTCGACCTGATCCAGGAAGGCAACATCGGGCTGATGAAGGCGGTGGACAAGTTCGAGTACCAGCGCGGCTACAAGTTCTCCACCTACGCCACCTGGTGGATCCGACAGGCGATCACCCGGGCCATTGCCGATCAGGCGCGGACCATCCGGATCCCCGTGCACATGATCGAGACCATCAACAAGCTCCACAGGGCGGGAAAGCATCTGGTGCAGATGCTCGGCCGCGAGCCGGCCCCGGAGGAGCTCGCCGAGAAGCTGGAGATGCCCCTCGAGAAGGTGCGGACGGTGCTCAAGATCGCGAAGGAGCCGATCAGTCTCGAGACGCCGGTGGGCGAGGAGGAGGACAGCAGCCTGGGTGATTTCGTCGAGGACAAGAACGCGCTCAATCCCCAGGATGCAGTGGTCGAGCGAAGTCTCTCGGATCAGACCCGCCGGGTGCTCGCGACGTTGGCGCCGCGCGAGGAGCGGGTCCTGAAGAAGCGCTTCGGAATCGGCGAGCGCGCCAACCACACCCTCGAGGAGGTGGGCTACGATTTCGACGTGACCCGCGAACGGATCCGCCAGATCGAGGCCAAGGCCCTACGCAAGCTCCGCCACCCCAGCCGGAGCCGCATGCTCAAGAGCTTCGTCGAAGACTGACTCGAAGTGGGGACGTTGTTGAACGTTCAATTTTTCGACCTCGTCGAAAAATTGAACGTTCAACAACGTCCCCACTCTAGTCCGAAGTTCCCCCGCCCATCCGCCTGCGATCAGGGCGTAAGGGTTTGAAATCACGGCAGAAAGGGTGGCTGTAAGAGCTGCAATATGTTCCCATGTAATGGGAT
>Ga0255054_10000731_pt1 | contig 19345 bp, 19 predicted proteins | sample JV7_2_23_MG_FD_188634 | JGI IMG/M metagenome (GOLD analysis project Ga0255054, IMG submission 188634) | Seawater microbial communities from Jervis Inlet, British Columbia, Canada - JV7_2_23 | ecosystem: Environmental > Aquatic > Marine > Inlet | place: Canada: British Columbia | collected...
GAGAACACTGGTGCAGTCCGTGCTGACGTTGCGAGACCGGTACGTACCTCACGTCGGCTGGGAGGAGCCAGATGCCGTGGCCGCGCGCACCGCCGCGTTGCTGCCCGCGCTGATGTTGGCGAGGGTAGATGGTCTGTCACCCGTAGAGTATTTCGACACCGAACACAAGGATGCAGTCCGCACCTTTGCCCTTGATCTCCTGGGGCGTGATGGGTTGACCCTCGACGCAATCGCACACGCACGTCTTGACCGGACGGCATGACGCGTCCAGCCATCGATCAGGTGCGCGGGCGACGGATCTGGGACTCGCGCGGACGTCCGACCCTCGAAGTCGAGATTCGGGTGCGGGGTGGAGTGGTGGGGCTCGGTGCTGCTCCGGCCGGGGCGTCGCGGGGCGACAACGAAGCGATCGAGGTTCGAGACGGCGGTTCCCACCTCGGAGGATGGGATGTTCAGCGAGCCATCAGCATCGTTGAGGAATCGGTGGAGCCAGCGCTCAGGGGCGTGGATGCCTCCGACCAGGCACAGGTGGACGCGGTTCTCGACGATCTCGACCCCACCCCGAATCGGGCATCCCTCGGTGGAAATGTCTCAGTGGCCACATCGATCGCTGCATTGAAGGCTGCCGCTGGACATGCGGGAATTCCGCTGTGGCGGTACTTGGCTCCGGAGCCCTCCCACATCCCACGTCCTGAGATCCAGATCATTGGAGGTGGAGCGCACGCCGGACGAGCCATCGAGGTGCAGGACTTCATGGTGATCCCGCTGTCGGCGAATGGAATCGGGGATGCTCTCGTGCAGGTCGCCGAGGTGTACTTGCAGGTCGGGAAGCTGCTGGCAGCCGAACATCCCCAGGCGGGAGTGGCGGATGAGGGCGGGTACTGGCCCGTCCTCCCGAATGCAGAGTCTGCGCTCGCCACCCTCACCACGGCAATAGAACGTACCGGTTTGACACCTGGGATCGACATGGGGCTGTCGCTGGACGTGGCCGGTTCGGAGTTCTTTCATGACAATCTCTACGTGCTGGCCTCGGAGGATCTGCGACTCGAACCTGCTGCCTGGATCGACCGCCTCTCGGAGTGGGTTGCTGCATATCCGATCGTGGCGATCGAAGACCCGGTCGTGAGCAGCGACGAAAGCGGTATGCGCGAGATCACACGACGCCTCGGCGACGAGGTGCTCATCGTCGGCGATGACTACCTCGTCACAAGCGCCGAGCGGATTCGGCAGGCGGGCAAGATGGGCACGGCGACTGCGGCGCTCATCAAGCCCAACCAAGTGGGAACCATCACCGCCGCCCGAGAAGCTGTGGAGGCTGCGCGCAGTGTGATGATGGCGACCATCGTTTCTGCGCGCTCCGGGGAAACCGAGGACACGACCGTGGCTGATCTGGCCACGGGTTGGGCTGCCGATCTCGTGAAAGTCGGATCGATCGCGCGCGGAGAACGAACAGCCAAGTGGAATCAGCTGATCAGGATCGGCGCCGCTCTGTCGGAGAACGTCCAGCTGGCTCCGTTCCCGCTCCTTGGAAACGCCGCGCATCAGCCGCCAGCGAGGCTATGACGATTCTCCGGACGGAGGGACGGTGGGAGGAAGCCCGTCCCGGCCAATACGATATTATAAAGTTTCGCGATGCGAGGTTCTGCTCATCTGACGCACCAGGACGCCGCCGCCCGAGTTGGCGGCCTGTGGAGCGCGCTCGATGCCGTGCCGGTCATCGGGATCGTTCGGGGGTGTCCGTCGACCCGGCTCCTCGCGGTTGCCGGCTCGGCGTTTGCTGCGGGTTTGATGGTTCTCGAGTTGACCCTCGACTCCCCGGACGCGCTGGAAGGTATCGCGGCCTTGAGAAGGGAGTTCCCGGAGCGCGTGGTTGGTGCGGGCACGGTGCGCACTGCAGAAGAGGCCGCCGCCGCTATTGACGCTGGTGCCGAGTTTGTCGTGTCGCCGGTGACCAATCCCGTGGTATTGGAGGCTTGTCGCTCTGCGAATACGCCCTCGCTGCCCGGCGCGGCGACCCCGAGTGAGATCCTTTCGGCAATCGAGCTCGGTGCTTTCGCAGTGAAGGTCTTTCCCGTACGCCAGCTTGGAGGTCCGTCGTTCATCGCCGCTCTCTCGGCTCCGCTGGGGCACCCACGCCTTGTGCCGACTGGAGGGGTGGACGCCGGCAATGCTGCGGCTTTTCTCGAGGCCGGTGCGTACGCCGTGGCGGTGGGGAGCGGGGTGTTCTCGCCACGCGCCATGGAGGAGGGTGATTTGGTGAAGATCGCGAGTGGTGTGGAGCAGACTCTCGAGGCCGTGGCGTAATGCACGACGTGGTCACGGTCGGTGAGGCGATGCTGCGGCTGTGGGTATCTCCGGGTGAACGCCTGGAGACGGCTGCGCATTTTCGAGTCGCGGTCGCCGGCGCCGAGGCGAACGTGGCGATTGCTTTGGCACGACTCGGCCACACCGTCGCGTGGTTGTCGCGGTTGCCATCCAATGCCCTGGGGTACAGGGTGGTCCGCGAGATTGGCCGCCACGGCGTTGATACCTCGAAGGTCGAGTGGGTCGAAGAGGCGAGGGTGGGCACGTACTTCGTCGAGTTGAGCGTCCCCCCCCGGCCGACCGGCATCGTGTATGACCGCTCAGCATCGGCGGCTGCGGCTCTCACCGTGACTGATATCGACTGGAGCCTGGTGGCTGAGGCGACGCTCGTCTATGTCAGTGGGATCACGCCTGCGCTGTCGGTTGGGTGTCGCGATGTCGCACGGAGGCTCCTCGGCGAAGCTGCGTCGGCCGGTAAACCCGGTGTGCTCGACGTCAATTACCGACAGAAGCTGTGGGGGAGGGTCGAGGCCCGAGAGACGCTCCTCGAGCTCAGCCGGCTGGCTTCCATCGTCATCACCACGGAGGAGGATGCACGTGATGTGTTCGAGATCGCGGGCGACTCCGCTGTCGTCCTGGAACGGTTTGCAGAGCTCACCGGCGCCGGTCAGGTGGTGGTCACCCGTGGCGCCGAGGGGGCAGTTTGGTGGGATGGTGGGAGCACAGGCAGGGCGCCAGGCTTTGATGTGGAGACCATCGATCGTATCGGGGCCGGCGATGCCTTCACGGCGGGTGTCATATCTGGGGTGCTGGGTGGCAGCCTCGCAGAGGGTGTCGAGTTGGGTCTCGCCATGGCGGCGCTGAAGCTTGGCCTTCACGGCGATCAGCTTATAGCGGACCGGGCCGACATCGATGCCATCCGGGAAGGCACCGGACGGGATGTGAACCGGTGAAACCCCGCTCGACGGCTGTGTCCGCAATGCCACGTTCAGGGATTCGGGAGATCATGGATCTCGCCTGGAGCACTCCGGACGTCTCGCATCTCGAGGTCGGGGAACCCAACTTCCCGACACCCGATCACATCGTGGAGGCTGCGGTGCGTGCAGCCCGAGGCGGATACACGAAATACACACCAAACCGCGGCCTGGTCGAACTCCGCGAGGCGATTGTCGGGAAGCTGAGGACCCACAACCACATCACCGCCGACATCGATGATGTCGTGGTCACGACAGGGGCAACGAATGCCCTCATTCTCGCGTTCATGGCACTGGTCGATCCCGGCGACGTTGTTCTCGTACCGGATCTGGAGTGGCCCAACCTCGCGATGACGCCAACGGCCCTCAATGCCCGGGTGGTTCGCTATCACCTCGACCCGAGCAACGGATTTCTGCCCGATATCGATGATCTGGACCGATTGTGCGGGACGACGCCGAACGTGAAGGTCCTCGTGCTCAACAGCCCATCGAACCCGACCGGTGCGGTGTATCCACGATCGGTTGTCGAAGGCCTTGTCGAGCTTGCCGAACGCCACGACCTCTATGTGATATCCGACGAATGCTACGAAGACATCGTCTTCGAGGGTGAGCACGTCAGCCCAGCATCGGTCGGTTCGTCGGACCGCATCGTGAGCGTCTTCTCCACATCGAAGTCGTATGCGATGACCGGTTGGAGACTCGGTTACGCCGTCGCGGGAGAGGCGCTGGCTCGCGACATGGCCAAGACGCAGGAGATCGTCACCGCCTGTGCCAACGCGGTGTCGCAGAAGGCAGCCGAGGCGGCGATCCGCGGCGACCAGGATTGCGTGGCCGTCATGCGGGAGGCCTATCGGGCGCGGCGCGACCTCGCTGTGGAGCATCTCGACGATGCAGGTCTGCTCGTATCACGACCGGGCGGCGCGTTCTACATCATGGCCAGCACCGGAGGGTGTGAGTTCGACGGTTACGAGTTCTGTCGGCGCCTCATCACCGAGCACGGCGTCGCCGTCGCACCGGGTGAAGCCTTCGGCGAAGGTGGCCGCGGCATGGTCCGGTTCTCGTTGGCAGCCGACATCGACGTGCTCGATGAAGGCCTGGCACGATTCGAGAAGGCCGTAGTTGCCTGGTGCTGAATCACCGACAGGCTGTCTTCCGGCCGGGTGACCGAGTCGTGGCCGCGTAACGCGTCGCAGCGAGCCAATCTCGGCCGGGTATCGTGCCGATGGAGTAGCGAGCAGAAGGCGCCGGCAAATGCCTGACCCAATGGACGATCCCCCCATCTCACTCGTGGACCGTGCCTATACGGAGCTCCGGGAGGCCATCGTCGAGGGACGATATGAGCCCGGGGCGCCACTTCCTTTTCACGAGTTGGCGGCGTCGCTGGGTGTGTCGTTGATCCCGGTTCGCGAGGCCATTCGGAAACTCGAGGTTGAGCGCCTGGTCGAGGCGACTCCGAACAAGGGCGTGAAGGTCGCCAAGCTCACGATTGACGACCTTCGAGACAGCTACCGCATCCGAATGCTTCTCGAATCGCAGGCGCTGCGGATCGCGTCGGACAAGCTCTCCGAACAGGACATCACCGAAGCCCGCGACATCATCGACACGATGGTGGAAGTCTTTGAAAAGGATCCGAGGCGAAGCGCCGACCTTCACCACGACCTTCACTTCCTGATCTATGACCGTGCGGAATCTCCGTGGCTTGGGTACCTGATCAGGCTCATGTGGGCCCATACCGAGCGATATCGACGCCTGGGAACGCCGGTTCCATCCGGCGGAGATCTCGGAGGTGAGCATCTCAGGATGCTCGACGCTCTTGCGGATGGGCGAATCGAAACTGCAGTCGAAGCACTGCGGATGGATCTCGAGGCCACGGCGCAGCGGGCTACACAGTTTTTCGACGAGTGACACCGTTCGGTACGAGGGCTCGTATCTGATATTATTCGTGGAGAAGGTCGCCGGCTGATGGGTCTTCGAATGACCCGGTGGCGAAAGCGGGACGTATCGCGGTCTAGTTTCGCAGGCGAGCCGAACGGAAACTATATTATTTCGCAGCACAGCCGCATCCGCGGTGAACACAAGGGAGTATCCATGACGAAACGTCGAGCTTGGTCTGGAGGGCGGGTTGCTGCGTTGCTGGCGGCTCTGGCGCTGATTGCCGCAGCGTGCTCTTCTTCGGACGATACAACAACAACAACACCGCCCACGACGGCGGCTGGAGGCACCGAGGCCACCACGACCACCGCCGGCGGCGGAGGGGACACGACGACCACAACCGCGGCGGCGGCGCCGGCGGAGAAGCCCGTGATCGTGGCTGCTCTGAGCGATACGGTGACCACCGTCGAGCCGCATACATTCCGCTCGACCTCTGCGTATGCGGCGACGCACGCCGTCTACGAGCCGTTGATCGTGCAGGAGCTGTCCGAACAAGAGGGCGGTTGGCTCCTCGGCAGCCGAACCAGCCATGTCGGTGCCGGCGCTGAGAGCGCGGAAATCGAGTTGACGGATACGGGCATGATCGCGACGTTCACGTTGCGCCCGGAGGACACGTTCGACAACGGGAATCCGGTGACGGCCGAGGACTACAAGTACGTGTTCCAGCGGTCCATCGAAGGACCGGGATACATCGGCGTGCTCTTGCCATTCATCGGCGTGTCATCGGCGGACCAGCTGACGGTGATCGACGAGTACACGTTCCAGATCGAAACCAGCGTGCAGAGCCCGCTGTTCGAGCGGTTCATGACCTTCCAGGTCTTCGGAGCGCTCGATCAGGTGTTGCTCGCGGATCAGGCGACCGATGAGGACCCCTGGTCCTTCGAATACCTGGGGGACAAGAGTGCCGGCTCCGGCCCCTACTACATCACGAACTACAACCCCGACACGGTGATCGACCTCGCGCCCAACCCGAACTACTGGGATGCCGAGAGTGTGGCAAACGCAGGGGTCGTCATCCGCACGGTGCCGGATGCCAATCAGCGTGCGCAGCTCGTGCAGGCCGGCGAGATCGACGTTGCGACCGGGATCCCCGAGCGCCTGTTGCCGGCGTTGGAGGAAGACCCGAACGTCAAGGTCCTGAAGATTCCGACGACCGGTGTCCAGTACATGGCGATGAACATCAACCTGATCCCGAACGTCGATGTGCGGAGGGCCATTCTCAAAGCGGTGCCGTACGACGCGCTCATCGATCAGGTCATGTTCGGCTACGCGGCTCCGGCGCAGGGTGTCGTGACGTCTTCGATGGAGACGTTTGATCCTGCCGTGGGCAGTGGCTACGCCACGGACCTCGATGCGGCCGCCCAGTTCCTCGCCGACTCCGGGGAGACCGACGTCAAGCTCGTGCTCGGTGTCCGTGAGTCCCGTCTGATCGATCAGGAGGCGGCGGTTCTCATTCAGGAGAATCTGCGCCAGATCGGCATCGACGTCGAGGTCCAGGTGCTCCCTGATGCCGACTGGGCGACGAAGGCCTCGGCCGGCGAGCTGCCTCTGCTCATCCACGACTGGTTCTCCTGGGGCGAGGATCCCTTCTATCAGATGCAGTTCCTCACTCAGTGTGGATCTTTCGTGAACTACTCCGGATTCTGCGACGAGGCATACGACGAGTTGGTGGACACAGGGAAGTTCACCATCGACCAGACGACCCGCGACGATGTGTCGTCCCAGGCGCAGCAGATCTTCTTCGATAACGCGATCTGGGCGCCGCTGTGGTCGGCCACCCGAACCGTGGTCACCGGGAAGTGCGTAACCGGCTTGGAACTCGGCTATTCGCTGGTTCCGTCATTCCGGTTCACGACCAAGACGGATGACTGCTGACACGTGAACGACGAGTAAGACAACGAAGGGGCAGGGCCGCGCGGTCCTGCCCCTTCACTACGCTGAGGCAACCATGTGGCGGTATCTAGGCAAGCGGTTGCTGATCTCCGTGGCCACGGTCGTTGGCATCGTGGTCATCGTGTTCTTCATCGTCCGTGTGCTCCCAGGCGATGCCGCGATCGCTCGAGCAGGTCCGTACGCCAACGAGGAGAAGGTCGCCGAGATTCGAGACAAGTACGGATTCGACGATCCAATCCTGGTCCAGTTCTACAACCACGTCACGGGTGTGTTCACGGGCGATTTCGGGACTTCGATCCGCACCGACGGAGACGTCTTCGACGAGCTCATGGACCGCCTGCCGGCATCGCTGGAGCTTGCCTTCTACTCGGTGCTCCTGGCGATGCTCATCGGGATTCCTCTCGGCATCCTCGCCGCGGCGCGTCGCGGCACGTGGATCGACGGCTCGGCGCGGGTGTTCGCCATCTTCGGTTCGTCGATGGCGCTCTTCTGGTTGGGTCTGCTGTTGATCTACTTCCTGTTCTTCCGGCTGCGTTGGTTCCCGGGACCGATCGACAGGCTTGCAATCGGGACCGAGGCTCCGCAGACGATCACCGGTTTCTACACGGTCGATGCCGCGCTGCGAGGTGATTTTGGCTTGATGTTCGAGGCCTTCCGTTACCTGGCGCTGCCGGTGATCACTCTCGGTTTCGTGCTCGCGGCACCCATTCTCAAGATGGTGCGAGCATCGATGATCGACGCCCTGGACTCGCATCACGTTCGCACCGCCAAGGCCATTGGTGTGTCCGGGCGTTCCATCCTCTTTCGGGACGGGTTCCGCAACGCCCTTTTACCGGTCATCACGGCGATCGGCATCGTATTCGGATACATGTTGGGCGGAAACATTATCGTCGAGTTCCTCTTTGCCTGGCCTGGGATCGGCCGATATGCGTACAGCGCAATCCAGGTGAACGATCTCGAGGCGCTCCAGGGTTTCGTCATCGTGGTGGGGGTGCTGTATGTCCTCCTCAACGTTGTCATCGACGTGAGTTATGCATGGGTCGACCCGCGGATCCGTCTCGGCAAGAAGGTGAGCACGTGAGCACGGCCGATCCCGCTCCCGACGCCAAGCCGTCCGGCTTCGGTAGGGGTTCAGGCGACGATGGAAAGTCGGATCCATTTGAGGCGCCGGAGATCGCCGGCGAGACGACGCGTTTGCCGCTGTGGCGTCGCAAGCCACTTCTCATCGCCGGGTTCGTCATCCTCACGGCGTTCGTGCTGCTTGCGGTCTTTGGTCCGCTCTTCGTGTCGGATCCTCGTGTCACCGACACGGCCAACACCTATGAGGCTCCCTCGCCGGACCACTGGTTCGGGACGGACAAGTTCGGACGGGATGTGTTCGCACGCGCGGTGCATGCCGCCCGGCTCGACATCACCATCGGCATCGTCATTGCGATGGCGGCGATGGTCGTGGGGTCGACGATCGGGGTGGTTTCGGGGTATTTCGGCGGTTGGGTCGATGAGGGGCTGATGCGAATCACCGATGTGGTCCTCGCCTTCCCGGGTTTCGTCCTTGCACTCATCCTCGTTGCGGCCATCGGCAACACCATTCCCAATGTCATCATTGCGGTGACGATCGCCTACATCCCTTACTTCATCAGGCTCACGCGCGCTCAAGTGCTCTCCGAGCGCGAGCTCGAATACGTCGACGGCGCCAAGCTCGCCGGCAATGGGAGATGGCGAATCGCCTTCCGTCACGTGCTACCGAATTCCATGGGACCGTCGGTAGTGCAGGCGGCGCTCGTCGCCGGGTGGGCCATCCTCACCGTCGCCGGCCTGGCCTTTCTCGGTGTGGGGATTCGGCCACCCACCGCCGAGTGGGGGGTGATGGTGGCAGAAGGCGCTCCCGACATCATGACCGGTCAGTGGTGGACGGCGCTCTTCGCCGGGGGAATGATCGTCCTGGCAGCGATGGCCTTCCAGTTCATCGGTGATGACCTGGGCGCGGAGGGAGTGTGACCCTCCTCGAAGTCAGCGGACTCACCGTCGGCGTCGAGCACAGCCCACATGCGCTCCTTCGGGACGTTGGTTTCACCGTCGAGGCGGGCCAGATCATGGGGCTCGTCGGCGAGTCGGGCTCGGGTAAGACCATGACGTCGCTGGCGATCATGGGGTTGCTGCCGGTCGGCATCGAGCGCCGGGCCGGGATGGTGCGCCTCGAAGGGCGCGATCTCGCCAACCCGGATCGAGGGGATGTCAAGAGGAACGCCAACGACTTGACGATGATCTTTCAGGACCCTCGGAGCGCACTCAACCCGACCATGCGAGTGGGCCGACAGATTTCCAGGGCACTCGAACTCAATCAGGATCTGAAACGGGCCGATGCCAAATCGCGAGCGAGCGAGATGCTCGGTCACGTGGGCATCCCTGGGGCCGACCGTGTGGCCCGGGCGTACCCCCACCAGTTGTCTGGAGGCATGTGTCAGCGGGTGATGATCGCGATGGCGCTCGCCTGCAGGCCGCGGGTTCTCATCGCCGACGAGCCGACGACGGCTCTCGACGTAACGATCCAGGCTCAGATCTTCGATCTCATCAACGAACTCGTGGAAGAAACCGGCTGTGGCGTGCTCTTCATCACCCACGATCTCGGCGCCATCGCCGAGATGTGTGACCAGGTGACCGTGTTGTACGGCGGGCAGGTCATGGAGACGGGCGATCTGCGCCAGGTGTTCACCGATCCGCGCCACCCGTACACGCAGTTCCTCTTCGACGCCGTCGAGCGCGAGGTCGACCCGCGAATCGAGGAGAAGGACGTGAACTTCGCGTTGCAGGGTTGCCGCTTCGGTCATCGTTGTCCGTACGCGTTCGATGCTTGTGCCGCGTTCCCGCCGCTGTTCGAGGTGGGCGAGGGCCATTTCGCCTCATGTTTCTTGCACCAAAAGGAGAACCTGGTTGGCTCTTCTTGAGGTTCGCGACCTCTACAAGACCTTCGGCCACGGACGCACCCTGACGCCGGCGGTGCGTGGTGTCGATCTCGAGGTCGAGAGGGGCCAGACCCTCGGCCTCGTCGGAGAGTCGGGGTGCGGCAAGACAACGCTGGGCCGGGTCGTGGTCGGGCTTCAGGAGCCGACCTCAGGAGCCATCTACTTCGACGGGGAGTTGCTCGACGGAAGGATGTCGAAACCCGAGTACCGGCGGAGGGTGCAGATGGTGTTCCAGCACCCTGCGCAGTCTCTCAATCGGCGCATGCGGGTCGGTACGACGCTGTCAGAGCCCCTCCGGTTGCTCAATGTCGCACCTCGTGGAGAAGTAGAGGGACGGGTCGATGAGGTACTGCGACTCGTGGGTTTGGGACCCGAAGACCTGAAGCGGCGACCCAGTCAGTTGTCCGGCGGTCAACAGCAGCGGGTTGCCATCGCCCGGGCTCTCATGCCAGAGCCCGACCTCGTAGTGCTCGACGAGCCAACGTCGAGTCTCGACCAGTCGGTCAGGGGCAGGATCATTGCCTTGTTGCGCTCCATTCAGGAGGAGCGAGATGTGGCCTATGTCTTCATCAGCCACGATCTGTCCACGGTCCGGAGGATCGCCGACCGCGTCGCGGTGATGTATCTGGGCAGAATCGTCGAGGTCGCCCCCACCGAACAGGTCTTCGAGGATCCGCAGCATCCCTACACCAAAGCCCTTCTTTCGGCGCTGCCGTCGATGGATCTCGACAACCGTGGAAGCCGGATCATCCTCGAGGGGGAGACGCCGAATCCGAGCGAGATCCCGGTCGGTTGCTCGTTCCAGGATCGATGTCCGCTCGTTCACGATCGCTGCCGCCGGGAGGAGCCGCGACTCGTCGCGCTCCCGGACGGCCGCGAGGTGGCGTGCTTTGCCATAGGCGATCCGGGCTGACGGGATGATGGGGCGACCGAATCAGCCCATGATTCGGTCGATCTCCTCCGGGTCGAGATAGACCATGACAGAGGCAATCTTGCCGTTCCGCAGCTCGATGACCTCGGTGAACGAGATCTGGTACGGCAGGCCCGAAGGAGCCGTTCCGGCGCTGGTGAACTCGGCCACGATGGCCTCTCCGTCGGTCATGACCGCATCGATGGTCATCTGCTCGTCGGGGAGGCGACGGTGGAGGTCCTCGATGTGTGACCGGATGGCGGCGATCCCCTCTTGCCAATCGCCGAGAGCGCTCCAGTAGCGGGCGTCGGGCAGATAGAGCTCGGCGAGCGCGTCCGCGTCTTTGGCGTTGTAGGCCTCGACGATCCGGGTCACGATCTCCCGAGCCGAGCGTCGAGATGCGTCCATGGGGGTCCCTCCGGCACAGGAACATATCATGTCGGTAGCGACAAGGACCGGAGAGGCACCATGCAGGATGGCCGCGGGATCGGACTCGTATTGGGGAGCGCGGTGGCGCCCGAACGGCTTTCCGCGGCCGCCGCCACCGCCGAGGCAGGGGGCTTCGATGAGCTCTGGTTGGCGGAGGATTTCTTCTTCAGCGGGGGCATCTCGGCGGCAACGGCGACGCTGGCCGCTACGGACAGCATCGGCGTCGGTCTGGGAGTCGTGTCGGCGGTGGCGCGCCATCCCGCGCTTCTGGCAATGGAGATCGCCACCGTGAGCCGGGTGTATCCGGGACGGCTCACGGCGGGCGTGGGCTTGGGTGTTCCGGCATGGATCCGCCAGATGGGCCTGTACCCGCCTTCCACCCTGGCAGCGCTGCGGGAATGCGTCACGGCAGTTCGTCGATTGCTCCGCGGCGAGGAGCTGACCGAGCAGGGCCGAGTGTTCGAGTTCGACCGCGTGCGGCTGACGTATCCGGAGGGCGATCGTGCCACGCCGATCCACATGGGAGTTTCCGGCCCGAAGATGCTGCGCCTCTCCGGGGAGATCGCAGACGGCACCGTGCTCAGCGTCGCAGCCAGCACCGATTACATCCGATGGGCCCGGGAGCGCATCGATGAGGGGCGAACGACCGGCGGGCGGACCGACGGTCACCGGATCACCGTGTTTGCGCTGTACTCGGTGGATGCCGACGGTGAGGCCGCCCGGGCGGCTGTACGAGCACCGCTGGCGTTCTACAAGTCGAACGGGCCGAACGCCCTCACCGATGTGGAGGGGATCTCGGACCAGCTCCGCGACATCCTCGACCGTGGCGGCTACGACCGGCTCGTTGCAGAGATGCCATCGTCGTGGGTGGACCGTCTGACGATCGCCGGGACGCCGCAGCACTGCGCCGCCAGGATCCGTGACTTCCATGAAGCCGGTGCCGACTCGGTGGCCCTCTTCCCGATGCCGAGTGACGAGGTGGACCGGATGGTGCGGCTCACCCTCGACGAGGTGCTGCCCCGGCTCTCAGCGTGATCCGAAGGCCTCCCGGTGCCGAACCACGTCGTTGTTCTCGTGGAGGACGGTGATCAGCCCGTGTTCGACCCGGAAGACGTCCACACCGTGATTGGTGTACGGATCGCCGTGGATCGTGGTCGCCGTCTCCTCCCACAGCGCGGCCGCCCACTCGCCGTCCACGATCAATCTCCGAATGCGGAAGTCGAGGTCGAGCAGCATTTCGGTGTTTGCGGTGAAGAAGCGACGGGCCTCGGTGATGCCCTGGTACATGCCCCGCCCGAGGAAGCGAACCTCGACGGTGGGTGCCATCTCCGCCAGCATTCCCTCGGCGTCGCCGGCGAAGTAGGCCGCATAGAGGCGATCGACGACGCGACGTGTGGCGTCTTCTCTCAGAACCACGCCGCCACCATGCCATGCACCTCGGCAGCCGTTGGCTCATCGAGGTCACGCATCGGGGGGCGAACCCGGCCGCCGGCGAGGCCGCGGGCGTCGAGGGCGGTCTTCACTGCGGCGACGTTGTTCGCCGAGCCGTGACGCGCCCGCAGCTCTTCGAATGGAAGGCAACGCTCCCTGAGCTCGAGGGCGGTCGCGATGTCCTCTCGCTCGAGAGCCTGCTGCATATCGAGCGAGAGATGGGGGGCAACGTTGGCGAGGCCCGACGTGAAGCCGCGGGCACCTGCAGTTGCGAAGAACGGTGCGTACCGCTCCGCGGTACCGCAGGTCCACACCACACCCGATGGTGAAGCGGACACGTAACGGGCGAAGGCCGAGACGTCGGTCTCTCCGTCCTTGACACCTGCCACCGGGACCTGGTTGACCAATTCGATGATCCCGTCGCTCGAAGGCCATCCGCCACGCTTGTAGACCACGAGCGGCAGAGCGTCCTCGTCGGCAAGCCCAGCGGAATGTGCGATGAGACCCGCGTCGGCGAGATACGTCGGGTGCGGTGGCATGACGAGCGCCCCGGCTGCTCCGAGCGACGCGGCCCGTTGGAGCATCTCGCGTGCCGCGGTGTATCCATGGCCGATGCCGGGCACCACCGCGGCCCTGCCGGCTGCCACCGCGATCGTGGTCTCCACGACCGTGGACCATTCATCGAGCGAGAGTGACGTGAACTCGCCGGTGTTGCCGCACGGATACAGGAGTCGCGCTCCGCGCTCGAGGATGTATTCGAGGTTGGCGCCAAGTCCCCCCACATCGACTCGTGTCAAGTCGGTGCTGAACGGTGTCACGGGGGTGATCCCCACGCCGTGCAAAGCTTGTCGCAGTTCGTCGGTCACGGTCTCTCCTTCGATGTGGCCACCCAGATTATGCTGCCGTCCCCGAAGCAGCGGAGGAGTGGGTGACGGTTCAGGCGGCGACGAACGGCCCCTCGCCGCGTTTCGGTCTCGGAGTTCCCACGGGAACAGAGGGGCTGATGTACCCCGTCCCCTATGCCGATGTGGATGAAGCCGTCCATCTCGCCTGCGAAGCGGAGCGGCTGGGATTCGATTCGGTGTGGGGTAACGACCACGTCTCAACGCAGCAATACGTGCGAGCCGAGTACGACGACCCTCCCCGGTTCTTCGATCCACTGACCTACCTGGCTTTCGTTGCCGCGCGAACGACCCGCATCAGGCTGGCGACAGCCATTCTCGTCATGGGGTTTCGCAATCCGGTGACGGTTGCCAAAGAGGCTGCCACGATCGACCACCTTTCCGGCGGGAGGTTCATCCTCGGTCTCGGCATCGGTGCATATCGCGAGGAGTACGAAGCGATGTGGCCGGACCGTTCCATCGATCGGGGGAGCCAAGCAGCCGAGTACATCGAGGCGCTGCAGCTGTTGTTCTCGCAACGGCGGGCTTCGTTCGATGGTGAGTACATCCGGTTCACGGATATCGAGTCGTATCCCAAGCCACTTCAGGATCCCTTGCCGATCCTGTCGGGAGGCAACTCGTCGGGAGCCCGCCGGCGTGCCGCCCTCCTCGCCAACGGTTGGCTCCCAGCCTGTCTGACCCCAGGGGAGTACCGCAATGGACTCGCAGAAATCCGCCGTACGGCTGAGGCGAATGGCCGGACCCTCGACGGCTTCGAGCCGGCTCTGCAGCTCGTGGTTGCGATCGGCGACACCGACGAAGCCGCGGCAGCCCGGTTCCGAGATTCCCAGGTTCACGCCCACCTCACGTCGCTCGGTGGTTCGACGATGCGAGGCCGGCTCCAAGACCTGACCGTTCGCAACCTGGTGGGAAAGCCCGACGAGGTGGCCGCCCGCGTCGAGGAATACGTCGACGCCGGGGTCGCCACATTCGCCGGGCTGCTGTTTGCAGCGGACACGGTCGCCGAGACATTGGAACAGATGGAACGATTCACCGGAGGGGTCATGGCGAGGTTCTCCAATGGTCGATGAGCTGGCGATCGCCACCCGCGACAACCTGCGGAGCCATCTCGACGCGACCCCTTACGACTGGTTGATCCTGGGGGTTCCGCAACACGTGGCCTACGTCACCGGGTACCGCAGTGTGGCGGGGGACATCTTCGCGTCACACCGGATGGCGGCATTGGTGAACGCCGACTCCGTCGTTGTCGTGGCGCCGGTCGCCGACGGCGGGGCGCTCCTCGACCACGTCGACGGCGACCACCATGAGCCATACGGGCGCTTCTATTTCGAGGGTGACCATCCTGTAGCTGGTTTCGCCGACCGTCACGGTTCGTTCGCCGCCGCCCTCGAAGCGGCAGCTCGCCGATTTGGGGTGTCCGGCAGGATCGGCATCGATACGGCCATCGACCAGTCCGAGCAGACGCGGCTCGGCTCGCTTCCGGGCATCGACGAGGTCGACGAGTCGGCAGACGCTTGGTTGCGCCGGGTGCGCAGCATCAAGCTCCCGGGCGAGGTGGCCCTCCTCGAGGCGGCTGCACGGCTCGCCGAGAATGGTATCGATGCCGCATTGAGCGTTGCAGCGCCAGGTGTCACCGAACGGGAACTGGTGGCAGTCGTGGCAGCCACCATGGTCGAAGGCGGCGGTCTTCCCCGCTTTCTCGTTGTGACCAGCGGTGAGCGCAGCGCGTTCTCGGACGCCCGGGGCACCGATCGACAGTTGCGTCCCGGCGATCTGGTGCGCTTCGATGTTGGCTGCACGGTGGACGGTTACTGGTCGGACGTCGGTCGTACCGCGATCGTCGAAGCGCCCGACGCTCTCACGTCGCAGCGCTATGCCGCGATCGCCGCCGGGGAGGAGGCGCAGTTGGAGATGATTCGCCCCGGGGTCTCTGCCGAGGAGCTGTTCCGCACCGCAGTCGAGACGGTGGAGCGCGGCGGCCTGCGTCCGTATCGGCGCCATCACTGCGGACATGGCATCGGCACCGAGGTCTATGAGCCCCCGATCGTCGCTGCCGGGGTCGAGACGCTGCTCGAGCCCGGGATGGTGCTGTGTCTCGAGACCCCGTTCTATGAGATCGGGTGGGGCGGGATGATGGTCGAGGATGCGGTCGAGCTGACCCCAACGGGTGCTCGGAGGCTGACTCATTCCGATCGGTCGCTGCGGGTCATCGGCCAATGACAGCCTTCACCGGGTTGCTCCGCTGTCCTCGCTGTGGATGGACGACCGAACCACGGGGGGCGTTTGCCGGATGCCGAGCCTGTGCCCAGGACGGCGTGCCGGTCAACGTTCACCCCGAGTACGACCCGAGTGGCGACCGCTCCGCAGATGACGAGGCCCCCGGGCTGTTCCGCCACCGTCGTCTCCTGCCTCTTCCCGAGGACGCGGTCCCCGTGAGCCTCGACGAAGGCAACACCCCGCTGCTCCAGATGCGACGTCTCGGGGCCGCCATGGGACACGAGCGTTTGTACTTGAAGGACGAGACACGCAATCCCACCTGGTCGTACAAAGACCGGCTCGCAGCTGTGGCGGTCACGCGCGCGGTCTCCGACGGTGCCGACACCATCGTGGTGGGCACCACAGGGAACCACGGTGCAGCCGCGGCCGCGTATGCCGCGGCCGCGGGCCTGCGCTGTGTGGCCCTCACGCTGACGAGTGTCCCCCTCACGATGAAGGTGTTGATGCAGGTGCTCGGGGCCCACGTCGTGGCGGTCGGCGAGCCGCAGGAGCGATGGGCGATCATGCGTCGTGCCGTGATAGAACGAGGCTGGGTCCCGCTGTCCGGCTTCTCCGATCCGCCGGTTGGATCCAACCCGTTCGGGATCGAGGGGTACAAGAGCATCGCGTACGAGCTCGTTGAGGAACTCGGAGCCGCCCCCGACGTCGTGGTCGTCCCTGTGGCGTATGGGGATGGGCTCATCGGAATCCATCGCGGCTTCGGCGACTTGCTGGCGTGGGGTGTGATCGCGGCAAGTCCGCGTCTCGTAGCCGCCGAGCCCTTGGGGCCGTATACCGCCAGCCTGGCGGCCGGCGGAGAGGTTCCTGCCGTCGTGGATGCGAACCCGAGTGTCGCCTTCTCGATCGCCAGCCGCGTCGCGACCTCGCAGGGGATCCGAGCCTTGCGAGAGAGTGGTGGCACCGCGGTCGTTGTATCGGATGACGTCGAGCTGCTCGAAGCGCAGCAGCGGATCGCGGCTACCGAGGGGTGCTATCTCGAGGCGTCGGCTGCCATCTGTCTCCCCGCCGTGGAGCGCTTGAAGGCAGGGGGATGGATCAAAGCGCACGAGTCGGTGGTGATGATCGGAACGTCGAGCGGTCTGAAAGATGTCGACGCGACGGCGGGCAGACTGTCGGAAGTTCCGGTGATCGAGCCCAGCCTCGAGGCGCTGGATGTCTCACTGGCCGCTGCTCCTTGACCGAGATCAGGCGTCGCCGCCCTGAAGGTGCGCCATCGAACCGTAGAGAGCGACGGCTCTGGCGAACTCGTCCTCGTCGTAGAAACTGAGGGTCCCGGCTCCGTGGCCTTTGGCGACCTCGATGCAGAACCTGACCACGAGATCGATGTCGCCGGCGTGATTGGCCCCCGTGGCCGTTCCGGGAACGGTCGAGGCGGCTGTTGTCGCCACGCCGACAACCGGGGCCGCGGTGGCGACTGCCGGCTGCAGAATGCTGTTGACGTGATAGAGCTCGTTGCCGTACGGCGTGATGTCATATGTCGACAAGGGGAGCACAACCGCGGACCGCCCGGATACTCGCTCGTAGACGTCGATCAGGTCCGGCGCCACGGGGAGGATGTACCCCTCGCGAACCGTCGGCGTGAACGCGAAACCACGGTGGTTGACGACGCGGTTCCCCTTGCTGGCGTCGATCGAGAGCACCGCATCCATCGCCTCGTCGACCTCATGGACGTTCATCGTCGCCATCGGCACGGGCGGGCCCATGAAGGGCACCGGATCGTGTGGAATAGTGGGTGCGTTCGGACAGATGTGCGTTGTGATGATCACGTCGCCGCGTAGGTGGTCTCCGCGCTCGGCCATCGTTGCCAGCTTCAAAACCGTCGCCACGGCGGCGACTGCACCGTCCGCGTCCGACACCATCCCGATCGCGCTGGGTCGTGCCCCGACACCTCCGAGGCGTCCAATGATCCCCGTGGTCGGGGCGGTGCCGCCGCTCTTGCGGCCGTCCGAACCGGGGACGAAGACACGCAGAAAGGTCGTGGCCCCGGAACCTTCTGTGACGTCGGTGGTCGCCACCTGCAGGCCTCGATCCCGCAGGACTGCGGCAACCTCGTCGCCATTGATCCACCCATCGAGGAGTTCGAGGGCTTCGAGTACTGGTTGGAGTGCCATCGGCCGCCTCGACTGTCGGTGGGCCGTAGTGTACGAAGTGATGAACAGGGGAGCAGGAATCCCGCTGGCCGTTGTCCACCCGATCCAACCGCCGGGCCTGTCCGATCTGCTCGCCGAACTGGACGGCATCGCAGTCGATGCCCCAGGTGACGACGATGCCGTTGTGGATGCCCTCGAGACGGGTGCCGAGATTCTCGTGACGTATCGGTGGGAGGACCGGTATCTCACGGCCTCCCTGCGTTGGGTGCAGGCCATCTCGGCCGGACTCGACCAATTCCCGCTGGAGGCCTTTCAAGAGCAAGGTGTCAGGCTCACGTCCGCACGCGGGGTCCATGCCATCGCGGTGGCCGAGCACGCTCTGGCGCTCCTCCTCATCATGGCGCGTCGCATCGGTGAAGCGATGCGCGATGTGTCCGATCGCCGTTGGCATCCCTACCGACCCGCCTACGAGCTTGCGGGGCGGACGCTGGGGATCCTCGGTCTCGGGACCATCGGAGAGGAGATCGCAGTGCGGGCTGCCGGCCTGGGGATGCGGGTCGTTGGTTCCAAACGCCGTCCGGACCGGTATGACGGGGTGGCGGAATGGGTGGTGGGTCCCGACGGCACGCTGGAGGTTTGCCGGGCGGCCGACGCCGTCGTCGTGGTACTCCCGCAGGCTGAAGACACGGCCGGCTTGATCGGTGCCGATGAGCTCGAGGCGCTGCGCGGAGGCTGGCTCGTCAACGTTGGTCGGGGTTCGGTCGTCGACGAGCAGGCCCTCATTGCCGCCCTCCGTGACGGGACCCTTCTGGGCGCCGGGTTGGATGTGTTCGCCGCGGAGCCCCTCCCGTCTGATTCGCCTCTGTGGGAGATGCCCAATGTGGTGATCACGCCCCATTCCGCATGGTCGTCGGATCGTCTTGCCGTACGTCTTGCCGATCTCTTCGCGGAGAACCTGATTGCGTATCGCGATGAGGGAGAGTGGCGAAACCTCGTCGAGTGACCGCTGGGCTCCAAATCGCCGCCCCTAGTGCCCCATCACGCAACGTTTGCGGCGTTCCGCCGGCCAGGATGCACCGCTCGCTGCGTCCTCGTCCTCGACGCATTGCACGAATGCGCCGTCGTCCTGCGTCCTTGCGACCGGCACACCTGTCTCGGCGTCGACACCCCATGAGTTACGTGAAGCGGCACTATAGATTCTCGATGGGCCAGGTCGCGGAGGGCCATGAGCACCACATTC
>Ga0255054_10000732_pt1 | contig 19322 bp, 20 predicted proteins | sample JV7_2_23_MG_FD_188634 | JGI IMG/M metagenome (GOLD analysis project Ga0255054, IMG submission 188634) | Seawater microbial communities from Jervis Inlet, British Columbia, Canada - JV7_2_23 | ecosystem: Environmental > Aquatic > Marine > Inlet | place: Canada: British Columbia | collected...
GTACTTTGGTACTGCTTTCGTTATTGCCACTGTACTCTCCTGTTGGTGTGGACTAAAAAGCCCCCCGCCCTATTCTGCATAATAGCGGGAGAGGGACTTTGTGGTTCACACTTTCCGATAGACGTTTAGGCCGATGGTTGCATCGGACCCGGGGATTTTTGCGTTGCCCCGGCTGGTAGCGATGATTCGGGTCTTGCCTGACTTCGATAACCCGAGGTCCTGTTTGAGGTTGACTACGATTGTAAGCGTGTCGCCCTCCACTGTCATTTCCATGTTGTCCATTTCTGGCTCCTTGTCTCGTCCCGGGCGGGATTGTCCCGTCCTTCTGCGGAATGCACACGGCACCCCGGTCCGACCCCCATTGTAGCACACGGGGCGCGTCCTGTCAAGTATCTGTTTATCATCGAAATGGGTCTGTTGAGGAAGGACATGTCCCGGTGGATGCAGGGTTTCAGGCCGCGTCGTGTCACCATGTCCTCCATGTCCTTCTTTTCTAAAAGTGATAGAGAAGAGAGGAGAGGGGGGTATACCCGGGGGGAGTATTTCGAATAGGGGGGGACTCCCCGGTGGCTCCCTTCCAGATGTCGTGTCCCGGGAGGACGAGGAGGACAGACCAAGTGATTCGCTTGGGTGGTTCTGGACCCCGCGCCTCCGTCTGCTGCTTACTGCCCCCTGTTCTGCGCCCCGTTCCGCTCGTTCCAGCCTCAGAACACGTTCCCAAGTCCACTGAATAACTCGTCGCTGCCGTGAATGCATTCCCCAAGTCCACTTCCAAATGCATTCGGTTCTTGTACACTAGAACGTGTTCCCACGCCCGGGCGTACGCGGAAGCCGCGCAGGGGCGGTCCTTCCCTCTCGGTTACCCGGGATTCCCGCTGGTTGATAGCCGCCCGTCCTTGGGCGGCGTTGTTACCTCAGCCTAGAAGCGGAGTGCGCGTTCCACAGCCTTCCAGTTGATCGTCAGGCACTCGGTCCTGCGTTGCCTGATGAGTTCCTTCTTGACCTTGGTTTCGATCTCCAAGATCGCGTATTTCGCGTCGTGGATGACGCCAAGCTGTTCCTCTCGCGCCGTCATTGCGCTCCGCAACGTCTTGTTGCAGTCCGTACGTGTCGTTGGTTCCATGTCGTTCTCCTGTGTGGGCGTGGGCGGTTGCCCCCGCTCCCAACGGAACCCGTTCCCGGATGCCGTGGGGAATGGCCCCGGTTGCCCGGGGCCGACCCTGTCCTCAGCTTGCCTTGTTCAGGACCTTGCTAACGGCCTTGATTGCCGCCGTGACACCCTTGATGTCGGTGTCTCCGCGTTTCACGCAGCCCCGGATGATGTTGCCCGAGTTCATGCGCTTCGCGCCCTCATTGCGGTCGATGTACCGCGCCGCCAACGTTCCCGGCTCCAGCCCCTTCAGCTTCTCGGCTGCGGCCATCACCGCTTCCGGGCTGGAACCCCGAAGGGCTTGGGCCACGGGGTCGTCGCAATCCATGCTTGCCGACTTGCCCGGTAATCCGGCGGTAACCACGTAATCCGCCTTGTACTTCCGCATCTGCTCCGACTTGCTGCGCTTCGGAGTTCCCTCTACCTCGGTCTTCTCGACCGCGTTCTCTTCTTGCTTAGCCATGATTGGCTCCTGTGTTGCCGGGGGTCGGGGACCGGGGAATCCGGCCCTGCCGCCACCGACACCCCATTAAAACACAGGGCGAGCGCCGTGTCAAGTATCGCGTTGGCAACCCGTCCGACGCGGGGTTCGGCGCAGCGGAATGCGTTCCCTCTGGCCGCGTTCCGCGCATCCCGATGGGGGGGTCGTCTATTTCGGCAAAAAAGGAACGCGGCGCGCAAAAATTGGAACACGATTGAGGGGTAGTACCCCCCGGAACGGAGGACCCGCTGTTCCGCGTTTATAGGGGTTCCGCACGGGCTTCCTCAACTCTCGCTCCGCCGATCTTGCATCTCCCCCGACAGCATATATGCACAAATCGCGTTGCCCTCCCCTATACAGAAAAACGCGCATGCGCGCCAAAAAAGAAGAATCGGAAGTTATGCGTTCAAGCAGAGCGGTTGCGCGTTCCTCGGATCGATGCCTTCCGAGACTTGACAGGACCCCCTCGGGTGTGGTATACTCACAGAATCATGCGCCCATCGATCTTCAGAGATTTGCCGCCTTTGACTTTAGTCGAAGCAGCTAAGCCTCAGGCCTTAGAGGAGCGCAAGTTTATGCTTGACGAAAGGATGAAGGACATTGGCCGAGCAAGAACTCGCATTGACGGACGAATCGTCGCAGCAAGCCGAACCGAACGAGTTGAAAGTAGCCGAACAGGCACTTAACGCTCAGGAAAGGATGTTTTGCTATGAGTACCTTGTTGACTACGATCATCGTAGGGCAAGCGTTGCTGTCGAGCGTAGTGCTGATGCTGGTGTCAAGCTTCTCCGTAACCCGAAAATTGCCCGGTTTATTAATCTTCTCGGTGATGAACTTGCTGCTGAGTCTCTCATTACTCGGGATATGGTTCAATATGAGTTACTTCATAGGTATCTCCCGAGGGCAAGAGGTGACGTACCAGTACACGCTCTTGACAGAGACGGTGGACAAGTCTCCGGAAAGATCACAAACATGGCCGCATATGGTAAGGCACTCGAATTGATGTCTAAGCATAGCGGCTTTACCGTTCCAGAAGTAGTCGCTGGTGGGTTAACTATCAATGTTGACCTCCGGAGACTCGGTATAACTGTTGAGGGAGAATACGAAGATGTCGCTGCGGAAAAACAGTCACCGGAAGGTGACGAACAAATTGGCTCAGAAGGCTATGAGGAAGCGTGATGGCAAAGCGCAAGCCCAAAAAAGCTCCCCAGACCAAACGGAAGGTGAGGAATCCACCGAAAGTGAACTTGACGCTACGGCCAAATTGGCTACGGAACAAGTAACCGATGGCCCTGAGTCTTCCGAATGAGTGGGACGCCCGAGACTACCAATCCCCCCTCTTTCAATATATGTTTGAGGGGGGTCTCGATCGCAAGCGTGGCTGCTGTGTCTGGCACCGAAGGGGTGGAAAAGATAGCTGCTGCTTGCAGTTGTCAGCTGTCTCTTCCCAAATGCGTGTGGGAACCATATGGCATATGTTGCCGACCCTCAAACAGGGCCGGAGGGTAATATGGGACGGTATCGACAGGGACGGAAGGCGTATGATCGACCAAGCGTTTCCCAAGGAAATGCGTACGCTGGACAACCCGATCAACAACTCCGACATGCAAATCCGGATGCGCAACGGAAGCATCTATCAGGTGGTCGGAAGTGACAACTATGATAGTCTCGTTGGTACAAACCCGGTCGGAGTCATATTTTCGGAGTTCGCGGTTGCCGACCCTAAGGCGTGGGACTATATTCGTCCGATCCTTGCGGAGAATGGCGGCTGGGCGCTCTTCATTTATACCCCTCGTGGTAAAAACCACGGGAAGAAACTTTTCGACATGGCTAAGGGTAATCCTAGGTGGTTCGCCTCGATGCTTACAGTCGACGACACCTTCCGGCCCGATGGTACTCACGTTATTGGACCAGAAATCATTGCAGAAGAACGTGCTGAGGGCATGTCTGAGGAAAAGATTCTTCAAGAGTACTTCTGTTCGTTCGAAGCTGGGATGGAAGGCGCGTTCTATACGAGCGAACTTAATGTCGCAGAAGAGGAAGGCCGCATTGGCCAATTCCCCCACGACCCACGCAAGCAAGTCCAGACTTGGTGGGACATAGGATTTAGAGATGCAACTTCTGTTATCTTCACTCAACGCGGCGACGACGGGTCGCCAGTTATTATCGACTACGCAGAAGAACGGAACAAGGCTCTCGACGCGTGGATTAGGGACATCCGTTCTTACCCCTACGACTACGACGAACACTGGGGACCGCACGACCTTGAAAACCACGATTGGACGACCGGAAAGACAAGGGTCGAATTCGCGTCTGCGCTCGGATTTGCGTTCGACGTTGTACCGAAAATCCCGGTTCAGGATGGCATAGATGCGACAAGGGCGATCATTAGGGTTGCGCGTTTCAATGAGCCTACGTGCGGAAGGCTTCTTGATGGGCTATACTCGTACCGCCGTGAATACGATGATCGGCTCCAGATGTTCCGAGACAAGCCTTTACATGATTGGGCCAGTCACCCCGCAGACGCTATGCGCTATCTCAGTGTTGGCTGGAGGGATTATATCGGAGGAGTTAAGGTATCCTCCGCTCATTTCGGTGTCAAAAGAGCAATAAAGGGTAGACAACAAAGCCAGAAGCAACAAGCAATGGATATGTATCCGTGGATGTTTAACGACGATGGGACTATGAGAAATGGACGGCAGTGATATTAAAAAACGCTTTGACTACCTAGTGTCGCAACGTAAGACTGTTGAGGACGTGTGGGAAGTAATCAACAAGCTGGTAGTCCCCTTCCGTGGGGACTTCTTCCGGGACATTAACTCGGAACATGCCGTGACGTGGAGAGACAACCGTGAGGTATTCGATTCCACCGCGATTGACGCTGCTGGTACTCTTGCTGCTAGTATACACGGCTCTCTTACTAGCCCCGCTATACGTTGGTTTGAGTTAGCGTGGCGGGAAGCGGAGCTTAACGATGATCGCGATGCCCGGGCATGGCTGGAAGATGCTGCCCATAAGTGCTTCACAGCGTTACAGGATTCGAATTTCAATCTGGAAGCCAACGAGACGTATATTGACCTCGTGTCGTATGGTACCTCATTGATCATCGAGGAAGTTGAAGAGAAAAATGGCGTATTTCAAAAACTCAACTTTCAATCCGTCCCGGTCGAGGAGACTTGGTTCGAGCAGGACCACACCGGACAAGCGAACCGGGCCTATAGGCGTTACATGTGGACCGCCGAGCAGATCGTAACCAAATTTGGTAAGGAGGGGGTACCTGAGACACTGTACACCCAATCCCAAAGTGTTGAATCGATAGACAAGAAACTCATGGTGGTAATGTGTATCTACCCACGTGAGGACAAGCAAGACGCCGACGTATCCAAGGTACTCGCAGCCAAAGAGCGCCCTTGGGGTATGAAGCATATCCTGCATAAGGATAGCTATGAACTGGGGGAAGAAGGTGGGTACTATGAAATGCCCGCGTTTATACCCCGGTGGCGAAAGACTTCCAAGTCGATGTGGGGTCACGGTCCAGCAATGATCGCGCTTCCGGATATACTGACAATCAACAGCCTCGTTGAGCTTATTCTAAAAGCTACCGAGAAGGTTGTCGACCCTCCGACTAAAGTGACAGAAAGGGGCTTGTTGTCCGACCTCGACTTGGAACCTGCTGGTATGACCGTTGTGCGGTCAATGGACTCGATGGAACCTTACGAGTCCGGAGCACGATTTGACGTATCCCAGTTGCAGAGGGAACAGCTGAAACAATCAATCCGGTCTATTTTCTACGTGGATCAACTGGAACTAAAAGAATCTCCGGCAATGACCGCGACTGAGGTTCAAACACGCTATGAACTTATGCAACGGTTACTGGGACCTACACTTGGACGACTTCAATCGGATTACTTGGACCCACTCGTCCAACGCACATTTAATATCCTATACCGAGCGGGGCAATTCAATGAACTGCCTGTTGGAATTACGGAAAAGACCAACGGCGAGCTTGATATTATATACACCGGGCCACTGGTACGAGCACAAAGAGCGGATATCGCTCAAGGTGTCTCCCGGTGGGTTGCTTCTCTTGCCGAACTCGGTGAAGTTGCTCCTGAGGTTTTGGACATCCCGAATTGGGATGAGATTGGCAAAGAACTCGGATCGTTGGAAGGAGTACCCGCGAAGCTCATGAACTCCAATGCGGAGATCAAGAAGTTGCGTAAGGATCGTGAAGATGCAACAGCTCGTACCCAGCAAGGCATGGAAGACGAGCAGGTGGGTAAGGGTATGGAAGCCCTTGGTAAGGGTGAAGCAGCAATAAGAGGAGTACCAGCAGTTGGACCAGAAGAAGGAACCGAAGCAGCCTAAAGAAGCTGCGATAGAGGCCCTCGGAAAGAAGGCAGGAGACTTTCATAAGTTATTCACTTCGCCAATTGGAGTGAAAGTTCTCGAGTCTTTAGAAGAGGAATTTAATCCCGACAAATTGATCGGGAAAGATGATGCGGAAACGAACTACAAGGTCGGTGCAAGAGACGTTGTAATCTACATTCGCCAGATGATAAGGTATAAAGAAAATGCCAGAAGAACCGAATTGGAGGGATAACCTCTCCGACGAGTTAAAAGAGCATAAGGGATTGGCGGATGTCAAGGACGTAAGCAGCCTTGCCCAACAATTCATCGACGGTCAAGCTATGATAGGCCAGTCAATTCGTATCCCGGGTCCAGAAGCCGGGGACGATGCGACAAAGGCCTTCTACGCTAAACTCGGTGAGAAGGTACCCGGCCTAATCCGGACGCCTGATGTGGATAATCAGGAATCCATGGACGCGTTGTACAAATCGCTAGGGCGTCCGGACGAAGCTGCCGGGTATGAACACCCGGAGGAAATCGACGCTACCCGTTTGAAGGAGTTCGCAGAACTAGCCCACTCCATAGGGCTAAGCAAAGGTCAGTACACCAAGCTGATCACCAGTATAAATGACTACACCACGACTCAGCAGGAAGCGCAAACTGAGGCGGCTGTAACCGCCACGCGTGAACTCAAGATGGAGTGGGGGATTGTCTACGAGGATAACCTCAAACTGGTCGACGCTGTTATGAAGGGTACCGGTGCGCCTAAGGAAATGCTGGAAATGGCCGCGAACGGCAAGTTACCGGCAGAAGCAGCCAAGTGGCTCTATAACATAGGGAAACAGCTTGGTACCGAGGGCATCAACTTCAACAAGGACGAGCATACCAGTAGAGTAACTCCGGGGGAGGCAAAGGCCCGGGTTGCCGAGATTATGGGCGACCGGAAAGGCCCCTATTGGGATGGTAGTCACCCGCAGCATGCAGAATACGTACAGCGCGTTGTTGACCTGAACAGGGCAGCAGCGGCTGGTGGCGGATAAGTTTGAATGCTGGAGTTGTGGGGCCTGTTGCCGGTTGGCCGGTTTTAAGGCCCCAGAACTCGATCGGGGTGACAAAGCGTGCATTCACCTTGACGATGATAATCGTTGCCGTATCTACCATGAGCGACCAGAGTTTTGTCGACTCAACCCTAAGCGCCCTGTCGAAGAACAAACTGCTTGGTGCAAGCTGCAAGAAGCGAACTGGCCAGAATATGTGGCTCAGCTAGAGAAACTTGCGAATAAACCTTCCGGGGGTTGACAGACGGGCGCGGATGTGGTATACTCCTCGGGAATGAGATCGATGGAGGGCAGCCCAAGTCTGGGTCCTTTATCACCTCCAGTGAGGGACGGAATCCCTAAGCTGAGGGTCCGAGTTAAATCGGGTAGCTCCAAGCGTTTAATCTTTTAACGTAGTAGGAGCCACTCATGGTTAATACAGTCGACAATGTTTTCGTATCAACATTCGAAAGCATTCTGCGCCATCTGGCGCAACAGATGCCATCAAGGCTCCGTAGCAAGATTACGGAGCGTGGTGTCAACTCTGAAGAGCACAATTGGGAGCGCCTCGGAACTGCAGAAGCGCAGGTCAAGAGCACCCGGTTGCAAGCGACCCCGGTCCAAGATTTCCCGTGGTCCAGACGCGTAAGCGTTCCAACGACGTACGATGTCGGTGATTCAACCGAGCAAGAAGACATCGTGCAAATGATCATCGACCCGAATTCGAACCTCGCACAGTCGCAAGGCTATGCAATGAGGCGAGCTTTCGACGACGAGATCATTGCCGCCGCAACAGGCACAGCCCTCGATGGGCTTGGTGTAGCCAACCCTTTCCCCGCTGCCCAAAAGGTATTCGGTGTGACCGTTGACGTTTACGACACCAGCCTTAACTTCGATCTCGTAACGCAGGTAACTGAGAAGTTCCTCGACAACGATATCGATCCCGACGAGCCGAAATGTATGGTCATTGGACCGGTTCAGGCGCGCAAGCTCCTGCAACTCACGGAAGCCACCAGTGGTGACTACGTGTACGTCAAGGCCCTCGCGGAAATGGGCTACATCGACAATTGGATGGGATACCAGTGGGTTGTCTCCACACGGTTGAACCACCCAACCGCCCCCGGTACCGATATTGACTGCTTTGCTATGACCAAGAAAGCACTCGGTATGATGGTTGATCGGGATATTACGTCTCGGATCGCGGAAGACCCGTCGATCAGCTTCGCGTGGCGCATCTACTCGTTTATGACAATCGGCGCGGTTCGTGTCGAGGACGAGCATATCGTCAACCTGCAGCTAGCAGACACGATTTAACCCGTACTTCTGGCGAAGTGTGAGTTGGGGTCCCGGTATCGGGACCCCTTTTTTAAGGAGAAGAAAGTGGACAAAATTGCTGTTGGCAGTATTGCTGACTCAAAACCCAGTTTCACAGTATCCGTCCAAGCGGCTGCAGCCCTTACCGTTGGTGCAGGTGAACTCGTTATCGCCGTAGGTACGAACGTTAAAGACATCAACAACACGCGGGTTATATCGGGCCTGCAACTCTTGCGCGATCACCTGCGTGAAAGCGAATACCCGGTGGGTCCATTGGCATTTACCGTGAACACCGGTACTCCGCCCGACCATGCAACGACGCTAACCAACGTCGCCGCAATTGGCGTCGGCCACACCGAAGACGAAATTGTCATTGCATATGACAGTGCATTCTACAGCGCGGGAAATTCGTCGAATATCGGCAATCAAATCGATCGCGCCATTGAGGTATTCAGGGAGCAAATTCTGAATACAAATTAAGGCTCACAATAAGGAGAACTCCATGAGAGTCGGAGCAAACGCAAGACAATACGCCAGAATTAAACGGTTGCACAAGGAGGGTATGCCAGCGCATATCATTGCCAAGACGATCCAAATGACGGAACAAAGTTTGGAGAAAATCTTGGCTAATCTTGAAGGTCGCGACGAAGTAATTCTCGCGGTTGAAGAGAACGAGGAAGTGCAAACTCTTCGGGTGCAAAATGCCGAATTGGCCGCTAAGTTGGCTAAGTTTGAAGAGCCAACCGACGAGGACGAAGATTAGTCTGCCCCGGGATGCGGGGTGTGTGAAGGAGAAGTGAAATGGCACGTGGAATGGGATACGGCAAGAAACACGGCTCGATGTATCGGAAGAAGAGCAAACATGCCTCTGTTACAGGCACAAGACGTGTGAAGCCCCTGACCGCCAAGCGTAAGCGCGCAGGCAACGTTAAGAACACTTCTAAGAAATACTAACGGTGCCAACGCTTACTGATGCGCGCTTCGATGCGTTGCGGGTACTTGTACCTGCAGCGCCACCCACGACCAACGACATGTTGTTCGCGTGGACATTGTTATTTGGTGGTACCGGTAATACCCTTAACGATCGTATCTATTCCATGCTCATTGCTCAGGGCGCTACTCCCGGCCATGTCAATGACATGTGGTTTGAAGTTCTGAATGTGGCTGGTTTTACACAGCTTTCACTTAATGATAAAATGCTGGCCTTTTGGGTTGCTGGTGGCTCCTTCTTCGGTGGTCCCGGCATTGACAATTGGCAACTTGAGGCAACAACTGATGCTTGGGCTATCGAGAGCAGCGGTGTGTGGTTAACGGAGTAATAAGCTATGGCCGATCTTAAAATTTCTGCTGCACCTGCAGTCGTAACACCAGCAGCCGCCGACGAATTTGCGACAAACCAAGCCGGGGTCAGCAAGAAGACTACCCGCGCCCAGTTTCACGCGCTCGTAGCTACTGAACATTTCACTGTACCCGCAGCCAATGAACCACTGACGCCTACGATTGGGTTTGGCGACGGTGACAGTGGCTTTTACGAGTCCGTCGATGATACATTAAAAGTCTCTGTCGGCGGCGCGGCTATGGCGATATTTGATGTGCTGGGCATTCAGTCAGAGCATGGTTCCGGGCCACTGATAAAGAATCTCCCCTCAAGTGCGACTGTCCCCAATATAGTTCCGAATAAAACAGACGATAATACTGGTATCGGGCGGTCAGGGGCTGATACAGGTGTGCTCATTGCTGGCGGTTTTACCGTAGCGTCTTTTACGGAAACAAGCGCACTGGTTCAGTTAATCATGCCATTGCAGAACAATGCCGCAAGTCCGTCCCTAGCATTCGGTGATGGTGACACCGGGTTCTTTGAGCAATCGGATGGACAACTAAGTGTCTCCATTGAGGGTACTCGAAGAGCATTCTGGAACCTGAGTGGTATGCAGGGAAATGCGTCGGCATCGTGGGCGTTGAACGATGAAACTGCGACTCTTACAAACCCAACAATATCTCCAAGCAGGAGTGATCTTGATACTGGCATTGGTGCCGGTGCAGTGGATACTTTATCATTAGTTGCTGGCGGTTTGGATTGCATCAATATTGCAGAGGTAGCTGCCGCACGACAGATTGGTTTTTATGTGACAGCGCCGATTGCACTACAAACAGGTGTCGCAGTTACGGCGGCAGGAGTTCACGCGGCATTGGTCGCACTAGGTCTAATAACAGCGTAAGGGGTAAGAAACATGAGTACATTTTTAGGCAGACGACCAGACCCGGATGGTGGCGCGGATACTTATTTCGTCCAGACAGACGGGGAAGAAATGACCCGCGATCTCAATGATCCGGCAACTGTCGTGATTTACTATTTGATCAAAGAATCATCTGCCCGAAACGCGTCGTTGGAAAGCGCTACGTTGAAGGCTGGCGCTCGCGCACCGGGCGATTCTTTGGAAGTTGCGGAAACGGAAGCAGAATCTGTCGTTGTTGCAGACGCGCAAGTAAGGGTCTAGACAACTAGATGCCTCGCGTATCGCCTATACAAGAATCTTTTGCTGCAGGTGAGATTTCGGAAAATGTTCGAGGTCGAGTCTCAACGGATGTTTATAAGGCCGGGCTAAAGTTCTGCGAAAACTGGACTCCTCAAGTTCAGGGGTCCCTGCGTACGCGTGACGGGGCCAGTTACCGTGACGATATAGACGTACGCAACACCATAGCACGTCTATTTACCTTCTCAGTGGGTCTTGATGAAGATTTTGTTGTTGAGGTAGGGGATAATTTCATCATTGTCCGTGATGGTGTGACAGGGATGCAAGCTACTGGCGGTGAGTCGACCAACTTGATCACCGATCCCACTTATCAGTCAGAACAAACGTTCTGGACATTTGATGATAATTTTTACGACATACCGGAACCCGGGTCACCATTTGGCATACCAATAACTTATCAGCATCCTGAGGATTCATTTACCATCGGAGTGCGTACTAATCCCTCAGTTGTTATCATTATCCTTCTCCCCGAGGGACAAGCTGGCGGTGACTTAAGACAAAATGTCCTAGTTCCTGCGGGAACCGATATTTTAACGCACAATCTGTTTATCGATGGCATCAGTCTAACTATGCCCACAAGTCCGGATGATGATGCGGCTGAAATGGGCGCACCAACTATGGTGGGTCCGGAAATCGTTATTCGTATTGGTACTACGGAGACAGGTGTTGAGATTGTTGAACACATAGTTCCCGTTGCTGATGTAGGTAATTTATTGCCCATCAGTTTTGGATTTATCCCGGGTGTTGGGGTGACAAACTATTGGGTTGGTATCGGTGTACGGTACAATGATATACCTATCCCGCCAATTGTGCCCCCGGGTCCCTTGGGCAATAAATTTGTCGACGAATTCTTCTACAAATTTGGGCCAATCTCAATTACTACTGCTCTACCCGGTGGGTCAGGTACTCCAGTTGAGTTTGCATCGCCCTATACGGCGGCGGACTTGATATGCATGCATAGTGCCATGGACCCGGGTGAACGTGAACTTTGGATCACCGCCGACACTAATAATGTTGAACCACAGCAGCTAAAGTTTGATGGCATAGTCTGGACATTTATTGCTCTAACAGCGGTGCCGGGGTTTATAGCTCCTATACCGAATACATGGACAGCAGCTAGTTGGCCTTCGAGGGTCGCGTTCAGGGATGGGCGGCTATATTTTGCCAATATTCCATCGCAACGAGCCACCATATGGGCCTCAAGAGCTGGAAATTATGTTGATTTCGACGGTTCAGCCCCAACTTTACTTTCTGATCCACTACTTTTACCGCTAACGGGCGCAGGTGTGATAACCGGGCTAACTGATAAGAAACAGTTGGTCGTAAATACCGATGTAGCGGAAGTGGTGGCTGAATCGACGCTTGCGGGGAACGTACTCGTATTTAATGATTTTGGGTTTCCAACACAAACCCAATGGGGGTCCTCTTGTGTCCAACAGGTGGGAGTGGGACGCGAAGTTATATACTCAAGCCCGTCAGACCGAAAATTACGTACGTTCGCTGACGAAGGCGGCACAAACTTCGGGTGGGATGGCAGTCAACTTAACCTGTTGGCCCAAAACTTGTTCGGGTCCCGGGTGGTCGAAATGGCGTGGGCGGACGACCCGGCGTATCAATTCCTGTGCGTAATGGGCGATGGCAGTATTGTATCCGCCACCTACTTTCAGACTGAGAAGGTCATTGGATTCTATCGGTTGACTACCGATGGACTGATCAAGACTGTCACAATAACCAACACGCTTCGGGGTGCAACGGTCTGGATGTTTGTCGAGCGGAATGGCACGTGGCGGTTGGAAGAATTGGTATTCAACTCCGGTGATAGACAAGCCCTTGATTCGTACGTTCTTGAGGACGTCGATGGAGCCGGTTTGATTAGTGGTCTTGATCATTTGGATGGCCAAACAGTAAAGGTTGTCATACAATCGATTGATCCGAACTCAAACGAGGTTCTTCATGCCGTTCAGAGTGCCACATTTGTGCCGGTTTCTGGCAGTATCACCCTTCTCGATCCGTCAACTTTTAATCAGAAGGCGTATGTAGGATTGCCTTATGAGAACAGTTTCCAGTTGCTGAGTTTAGAGGGAGTCAGCAACCGGGGCACATCACAAACATCTAAGCGTCGCTGGAATAAGGTCTTTCTACGCCTAAACGACTCGGCAATACCGTTAGTCGAGGGCATAGCACCTAGGGATCGTACTCCAGCAACGCCGATGGGTTTGGGTGAGCCTTTCGTTACAGGCGATTTTGAAATTATCGATCTTGGCTCTGGCGAAGGGGACATTATTATATCACAAGATAAACCGTTGATTTCAGAAGTTGCGGGTATCTTTGGCAAGGTAACCAGTACGGAAGTCTAATGTCTAATCAAGTTGAAATTGTAAACATAGCTCTGTCATGGCTCGGACAAAACCAGATCAATGCCTTGTCAGATAATCAGAATGAAGCGAAGGTCATGAATGCCAATTATGCCTCGTCCCGGGACAAGCTATTGGCTGACCATGCTTGGACTTTTGCCCTGCGCCGGGAGGTATTAACCCCCGTCACAGCTGCACCAGTATTCGGGCAGGGGTCTAAGTTCTTGATCCCGAGTGATGTGCTTAGGGTATACAGGGTCTTTAGACCCACGGGTGGTGGGCTGTCTTTCGTAGGTAATGTTATCCAGAGCCACGCCTTCCAAAACGCTAGGTGGGTCAGGGAGGGTAACTTTATAATCTCCACTGAGGAAACATTGTGGGCATTGTTCATTTTCCGGGAAGTTAACACGGATAGGTATCCCCCTCCATTTGTCCACGCGCTGGCGGCACGATTAGCCTCTGACACCTGCATGGTGTTCACTGAGAACCGCAGGATGTTTGAGCAGATGGAGCTAATGTACCAAGACAAATTGGCTGATGCCCTGTATTCTGATGGGAGTCAGGGTAGAACAGAAATTATTAGAAGTAACAGGCTAACCGGACCAAGGACAAGATAATGGGTGGCGCGGCACTTTTTGGCGGATTTAAGGCCCTTACCGGTATTTTCGGCGCTTTTAATCAAAGCGATGCCGATAGGGAACGGGTTAGGCTTCAATTTGAAGATAGTCTTGAAAAGATTCGTCGGCGTGATTTTACGCAGAAACAGGTCCTTGGCGCTGCTAAGGCACTTGGCGAATCTTCTGGCGTTCGTCACACCATGGGTTCTTCGGCACAAGGCGCTCTTGACACTATGTCTGCTGAGTTCAAGAAGGAACTTGACTGGATGAAGAGATACGCGATACGGGCTAAGAAGCTCGGCATGCAGCAAGCGTCAATGGATTTCAGTAAGAATTTAATTGGCTCCGTTTCGGAGGGAGTTAAGAGCTTCATTTGATATGGCTAAAATACCTAATTTAGTGCAGCAGCCAGTCGGGGAGTTTGCTCTAGGCAATATCCCGGTACCGGACTTCATGGCACCATCCAAGGCGTTTGCTGATTTGTTGGACGCTGTGCAAGATATAGAAACGGTGGGCAGCATTGATGAAGCTACCGGGGAAGCAGCCAAAGAGTTGAGCGAACTCCGCGCCATACTGGTGAATAGTAATACTCTTGAGGCCGATTTCGTTGGGGATGAATACGAGGTCGAGCAACATATGTCCATACCGGATGGTAAGGGCGGCAGACTAGAGTTACCCAAACCTATGATTTTCACGCACGAAGTTGCGAACGACATATGGGAAACACGCTCTCAGGAGATTGTGGATCACTATGCTGGTCAAATTACCAATGGTGAGGCTCGCAGCAAGTTTCTGAAAGAGGTTAACCAGCGTTACGTCGCCCCCGGTGGTGCGGAGGTAATGGGGTCCAACATAATCCGCGCTAGAGCCTATGGTCAAGCTCGTGCGGAGCGTTCCATTGAAAATATCGTAGCTTCGGATGCCCCCCGGGAAGACAGGGAGTCCGAGGCTAAGTCAGTAATTGCGCGTCAAGTTCTCTTAGGAGCGGACCCAGTGTGGGTCGAGCGACAAATCGCTGCACTTGGCCCCGATATCGACCAAATGGACGTACAGAATGATATCATTGCCACTACCTCTATTGATCAACTTGATCAGATTGAAGAGAACATGTGGTCTGGTGGAACTCGTATGTCGCCCGAGACAATGCGCACTATGGGCGCTCAAATGGACAAAAGGCGCGCAGACTTTGAAAAAGCGAACGTGCAGCGACAAACCGAGAATGCTGACCAGATGTTCGGCATGTATGTAGACGGGCAATTGACCGCCGAGCAGGTGGGTCTTGCCGTTAGTTCCGACGAAATTACACATGCGGATGGCTGGCAATTTCTGAATGCTTTCAAGGCTGGGGGCGGCACAGCTAAGGCCTCCGACCCATTTGTGCTAAGTAAGTATGAAGGCGCGATTCAGGTAATTCAATACACAGGCAATCGTGCCCGAGTCCTACAACGTGAGAAATTGCTAAGACTTACAATCTCCCGCGCAGCGATGGGTCTGAATCCTAATGGTACGCCATCGGGTTTGCCAGCTAGAATCACAGGAGCGGACGCGTTTAAACTAAATGCGGAGCTTAGCAAAGCAGTTGAAGCGGCTCTGGAGAACAATGAGTATGACAATGCCCTCGCATCACTTATGGCATGGACTCGTGTTAAGGTAGACCTTGTAGGTCAAGTGTACGCCGGAATTGGGGGTAACCAAAATACGGTCGATGCGGCTATTGCGTTTAAGGAGGGCTTAGATGCCTACATGAACCAATTTGGCGCGGACGCCAAGCCTCAGGAGTATTTTGACGCCAATAAGGATGCGTTTAATCCGAATAACTTTGAAGAGGGCATAAATAAGGAATTCCGTGATGTAGTTCCCCAAGCTGGTCAATACATGGAGAAGTCTGCTGGGTTTACGGGATTTACATTCACTGAGGCTGCACAGATTCAATTCGAGAACTGGCTAGGTAATAATGCAGCGTCCATGAACCCCGATGAACTTAGAAGGATTCAAACGTTGTTTAATCAATATTATCGTGGACGGGGCATTGCTCCGGATGGTGGGAGACTTGAACTTGAACCCAATGACCCACTGTATACACAATTTGAGAGTTTAGTCGAATGAGTGTCCCAGAACAAGAGCTTACAGACCAGCTGATCGCGGAAAAAGAACGCGCTGAGCGCGTTAAGACGGCTGAACGTCGGGCTGAGGAAAATCGAATTAACGATCAGGGAATGTCCAGTGGCCCAGATGCAGAACATGCTGCAAGGGTAGAAATAGCCCAACGTCGGGCTGAGGAAAATCGGCGCGCTGAGTTAGAAACTTTGGGTCTTGCGGATCAATTTGATTCGTGGCGTGAATCTCTGCCCGATACAAGAATGGACGACGAAGAGGTCTTCCAGACATTCCTAAATTCTCGAGCCGTTGAGGATGCCTCACGTTCAGGACGTGTCTCCGTGGCCACGGGAGGGACGGAGGACGTACTCGGGGCTGATATACCGACCCCCGGTCCCGATGGCGAGGAGATACGTCCCGATGAGGCCGGAGAGCCATCGGAAGGGGAGGAGGACGACCCGACCGCTCTGAAACTTGTGGAGGGTATGTGGACACCCCCACCGGAAAGTGCGGCGGTTAACTACGAAGAACCTTCGACGTATGAAATGACCCTGACTCCAGACTGGATTAAGGAGGCTAAGGCATTCTACTTGTACTCGGATCGTCCGGAGATTACCGACAACAGGGGTGACCCAATTGTAGAACCATCGGACGCCGATATTGCTGACTGGGCGCGTAACAACATGTCCATGTTCAATTGGAACGTGGCGGTGACGATGGTTGAAGCCACCAAGATCATGACATCTGGTGACCCAAAGCGCGCACTGAATTACCTGAACCTGATCAATATGTACGATCATTCGGACGGTGGCGCACGAGAATTTAGCATGGCGCTACTTGGTGTTGCTACTGACCCGACCACTTATGCTGGTCTTGGTGTCGGCAAACTCGTAGCCATGGGCGCAGCCAAGCAGACAGCCAAACAAGGACTCAAGAAAGCGGCTAGCTATGCAATTGTCGGCGGAACAGCCGGTATGACAGAAGGTAGCTTACTGGCAGGTGGGTTCGATCTTACGGTTCAGAACATCGAGCAAGAGGCTGGCGCACGTGAGGACATTGACAAGAGCCGTGTAGCGTTAGCCGCTGGTGCTGGCGCTCTATTGGGTGTAACCCTTGGCGGAGGCGGTGGCGCTTTGGTGGGTCGTTATATGGACAACCTCGCTACTGCTTCGACAAAGAACGCAGAAAGATTGCGTGGGCTAGCGTTGGAGGAAGAACGCCGAATTGCAGAGGGTCTTGCCCCCGATCAACTCATAAAATTACTCAGAGAATCCACCGATGAAGCTGCAACTCAGGGTCAACAGGACTTTGCAGCTGGCGTTGCCCGTCGTTACTTGGGCGGGGATGAACCACTACCCCGTCTGGAAGATGGTACTATTGACGTGGACGCTGTGGCCGCTCAGTTAGAACAGATGTCGATAGGCGAAACAGGTCCGGGTGGTAGACCCCTTGGTGCACCCGAACAGCGTGGTGAGACAAATCTACCAACGCGTAAGGGAAATGAACTTATATTCGAGGGACTCGACCCGGATGCACTTGGACGAGTTGCGGATGAAGTTGCCCAAATTGCAGGTGACCTTGATATCCCACTAAGGGACGGTACAAGCTTTGATACTGCTGGGGATGCTCAAGCGGTCGCTAACGAATTTGCCACGCGCCGGGATGGATTACCCCGGAAGCCGAATGGTGACATCGACGTTCGTGAAATCGCCAATATGGCGGAGTTCGGCAAAAAGCAGGACCTTGGTAAAGGCGACCCACTCCGCAGGAACGTGGACAGTATTGACAGACTTGAACGCGCTGGCTGGAAGATGGCTATTGGCGATGAAGGTGACATGGTGTTTGTCGCCAAGGAAATGTCTGAGGCGCAGCACAAGGAATTGCAAAGAATTGCGGAGCAGGTCGGGGTCAGGACAGAATTGTTTATAGCCGGTAAGAATGACGCGCACATCTCTATTGAGGGTCCAGCTGAGTTGGTTTCCGAGTTCACTGATAAGTTGATCGACGCCCAGCCACCCCCGCGATTGCCTAAGGCCGAATCTGCGGAGCTTGCCCGTCGTATCGCATTGATGGACAAATCCGAGCAATTGGAGATTGTGCCCAAGACGACCCAAATGCCGGGTAGCCTTGTTCGCACCATCGACAACAAGAAGTGGGAGGTAATGGGCCACACCAAGAATGGCTGGTACCACCTACGCAACAAACTCACAGGTGAGCAACAGAACCTACGCCGAAAAGATTTCGAAGTTGTCGACTCCCATCCACCGCCCGAATATGGCGGTCCGATGGAATTGGCACCGTTTACAGCGAGTGCGGCCAAGATTATTGCCATGAACGAGCAGGTGGTTTCGGGCAAATTGAAAGATATTAAGGTGACCCACACCGAGCAACAGGCACTTATCGATGCCATGGCAGAGTCGGGGGTTAAGATAACCGATAAGACTTTATATTCGCACTGGACCCCAGCCGAACTTGCGTATTTACGGGAGACATATAATGCCCAAGCTGATGCCATAGCTGGTTATGTGCGTCGTCTTAGAACCTACATGGAAAATGAGGGTAGGTTGAGTGACGCTGAACTGGCGAATTTCAACGAGATACACACCCAATTTGTCGCCACCCGGGACCTGTTCTTCGGTACCGTTGGCAACGCTGCCCGTCAGCTGAACATTCTCAAGATGCGTCCGAAAGATACGGTCTACGAATTTAGCCAAGCCATCTTGGACTCAATAAACCTACAGGGTGGTCGGGGTAACACAGAACATGCGATCCTACAAATGGCGGAATTTGCATCCCCAAGATGGCAAACCGACGCCAGTGGTGGTTTCAATAAGGTCAAGGCTATAACCAAGCTATCTGAGAATATCTGGGGCAACAAGTGGGCATCTTTACTGCTCAATTTCAGATACAACATGATGCTGTCAAGCTGGCGTACCCACTTCTTCAACTTCACTGGCAACTCGGCCTCTGGTATTTACCAGCACCTGATGGTCAGCCCAATGAAGATGGGCATCAATAACATGTTTTATGCGTCGAAGTTGGCGAGGCAGGTTATTGACCCGAATTTCAAGATCGACCCCTCTGAAAGGTTGACAATGGAGACTTGGTATGCTGAACTCCGGGGTCACCAAGAAGGTTATCGGGATAGTTTAGCCCTAGCCAAGGAAATTGCTTTGGGCAATGATATTGGCCCAGAAGCGTCGCACCTAGGCGGAGGTAAGGTCTGGAATGAGCTTGGCTTGCGATATAACGTTGTCAATGTACCTGAGACTTGGTACGGCAAATTAGGCACCACCCCGGTCCGGTTGCTTGAGGCTGGCGATGCCTTCTTCAAGAATCAGTATTACATGTCTGAGATACACAAACAGGCCAGCATTAAGGCCCGGGC
>Ga0255054_10000742_pt1 | contig 19231 bp, 15 predicted proteins | sample JV7_2_23_MG_FD_188634 | JGI IMG/M metagenome (GOLD analysis project Ga0255054, IMG submission 188634) | Seawater microbial communities from Jervis Inlet, British Columbia, Canada - JV7_2_23 | ecosystem: Environmental > Aquatic > Marine > Inlet | place: Canada: British Columbia | collected...
GGATGCCAAGCTGCGCGTACAGATGCGTCGCGAGTTGCGACAGTTGCAGCGCAAACTGTCGGTAACCACCATTTTCGTCACCCACGACCAGGAAGAAGCCAACACCACCGCCGATCGCATTGCTGTTATCAATGATGGTATCGTCCAACAAATCGGCACGCCTATAGAGCTCTACGACCGTCCGGCCAATCTGTTTGTCGCCAATTTTTTGGGTGTTGCCAACGTGGTTGAGGGAACCATGACCGAGGAGAATGGCAAGCTCGTATTTCATTCATCCGACGGTGCCATAGCTGTCCCGGTGGCGGCCGGCGACCAGGGTCCCAGCAGCATTGTTTTCCGACCACAGAACCTGACCATCCGACCTCATGATGCCGAGCCGGTGCCGGGGACGACGCAACTGACCGGGACGATCGAGCACAAAGAGTTTCTGGGTGGTGTGGTTCGCTACCGGGTAGCGGTCGGCGGACATTTCATCCTCGTGGATGCCTCCTATCAGCGCGGCGAAGCGACATTGCCCGAAGGAACGCCCGTGACACTTTGCCTCAATAACGATCAGGTCATTGGACTTACCAGTTAAAGGCCAAACATGGAGTCACGCCTTAAAATATTTCACACCGTGGCACAGTTAAAAAGCTTTACCAAAGCCGCACAGGTTCTTAATTTGACCCAATCTGCTATCACCTTTCAGATAAAGAACCTTGAAGACCATTTTCGGACACGGCTTTTTTATCGGGATGCCAACAAAATATCACTGACACCCAGCGGTAGGGTGTTGTATAAACACGTTGAAAAAATCTTAGGTGAATATGAAGAGGCTAAAAAGGGGATCGCCAAGGTTAGCGGAAAATTATGGGGCATCCGGGATCGGAATCTGGGCCGCGAGATCGATGACGGTGTGGCGCTGCCCGAGGGAGTCGACTACGAAGGGTATCCCGCTCTACACGAGGCCTGTGGATATAAGCATGAGTAGTGTTCCTGGAACGGGAAGGCAAATTCATTTGTATTTTGGCCAAGGCAACGGTCATTGCCACGGGTGGAAAAATGCAAATGTATCTTATGAATACCAACTGTCGCCAGAATACCGGAGACGGTTTGGCGCTTATTTTGGAAGCCGGGCTTCCGGTTATGGATTTAGAGGCAGTGCAGTTTCACCCGACCGGTCTGGTGGGTCTCGGATTTCTTGCTGCAGAAGCCATCCGCGGTTATGGCGGCATTTTGCGCAACAAGGACGGAGAAGCTTTCATGGCGAATTATGCGCCTGTGGCAAAGGATCTTGCCCCCCGTGACTTTGTTTCACGATGCATTATGGAAGAAATCCGTAACGGAAGGGGCCTTGTTCACTCGGATTATAAACTTCCTTTTGTATGGCTCGATTTACGACACCTGCCTGAATACATCCACACGCAAAAACTTCCGGAAGTGGAATCTTTGATGAGAAAATTTTTGCATGTTGAGCCAAGGACAGATCTTTGCCCGGTTGCACCGGTTGCCCATTACCAAATGGGGGGTATACCGACCGATGATTTTGGCCGAGTACATGATCGTCATCTGTCGCCGGTAGCCGGTCTTTTTGCCTGCGGGGAAGTTGCCGCCGCCAGCCTGCACGGTTTTAACCGGCTGGGTACCAACTCCCTTGTAGAATTGATCACGATGGGGCAGATTGTGGGCCAAAACGTTTCAGAATATCTCAAGGATACAGAAGATGTCAGCCAGATGCCGAATGACGCAGGAAAAATTATTTTTCCACAATTCTCCCGCTATCTCAATGAAAAAGGCAACGGCAACTACGGCACTATCAGGAATAAATTAAGATCGGTTATGATGGAAAATGTGGGGATCTTCAGAACGCAGAACACCCTTACCCAGACGCTCGAAACCTTGAGCGAGCTTAAAGAGGAGGCAAGTAAAATAAGTACCCCCGGCCCTTCACTGGCAATGAATCAGAGGTTGGTTGAGATATGGGAGCTGAATCACCTCATTGACATTTCTGCCATTATTGCACAGGGTGCCCTGCACCGAGAGGAATCACGGGGGGCACATTTTCGGGAAGATTATCCTGAGCGGCGAGACGAATTCAATTATCACACCCTGGCTACGATGCCGGAATTTGATAAAATTACACTCGGAAAACGGCCTATTGATATGAGTATTTTCGATGCCAGAGCAAAAGATTATACGTACTTTGATTTTATGGAAAGAAAATACTGATCTTTTGGGTGTTTAATTACTTAGAGTAACAATTTAAAAGGAGGCCATCATGGATTATGACAGAATGCTCACTCAAAAGATCAAAAACATGAGCGAATCCCCAACGATCGCAATTGGTGAAAAGGCAAAAAAGCTCAAAGAAAATGGTATTGACATTATTAGTTTTGGCGTGGGTGAACCGGAATTCGATACTCCCGAGAATATCAAAGAAAAAGCCGTAGAAGCCATTCAGGCGGGATTCACAAAGTATACCCCTGTTACCGGGATTGATGAGCTCAAAAAGGCAATTTGCAAAAAGCTTGAGCACGATAACATGTTAGACTATTCGCCGTCCGAGATTATTGTTTCTTGTGGTGCCAAACACTCGCTATACAATATTTCACAAGTTCTTCTTGAAAAAGATGACGAAGTAATAATCTTTTCACCCTACTGGGTAACATACCCGGCACAGGTCGCGTTAACGGGAGCTAAGCCGGTTGTAATCGACACGACTAAATTTGATGATCTGACGATACCGAAGCGCGAATTAAATAAATACCTAACCCCTAAAACAAAAGCCATAATTTTGAATAATCCATGCAATCCATCAGGCAAAGTGTACAGCAGGGAAGAATTAGAAGTTATCGCCCAAATTGCTACCGACAATGATATTGTCATTGTATCTGATGAAATCTATGAAAAATATGTTTACGATGATGTTCCTTTTATGAGCATTGCGTCACTGGGCAAAGATGTAAAAGATCGAACCATTACGGTGAATGGCGTGTCAAAAACTTACGCGATGACAGGCTGGAGAATAGGATATGCTGCCGGTCCGCAAAAAATTGTGGACGCAATGAGAAAGTTACAGGGGCAAGTTATTTCAAATCCGGTTTCAATAGCTCAATATGCAGCCGCCGAAGCACTAAGCGGCCCTCAAGACGGTATCGATGATAGGAGGCAAAAATATCAAGAACGGCGAGATTACATCGTTAATGAATTAAACTCTATCGAAGGTATTAGCTGTAGAATGCCGGAGGGGACATTCTATGCCTTTCCGAAAATTTCGGACTTATTTGGCAGGAAGTCAGGCGATATAATTATAAAAGATTCTTTGGACTTTTGCGCATTTATTCTGGATGAAGCCCGCGTAGCAATGGTTCCGGGAAAAGCGTTCGGCTGTGATAATTTTGCAAGACTGTCTTATGCGACTGATATTCAAAGCATTAAAATCGGTCAAGAGAGAATTAAAGTAGCTATAGAGAAGTTAAAATAAAAACCAAAAGGGGGTCACATCCCGGTCAATTCTCACCCCCAAAAAAAAGTAGTAATTGACTGCAAAGTTCTGGTCCAAATTTTGTGTTAGGGGAAACGTCTCTGCCCTGCAAGAGCTATATTATGGTTCAAACATACAGCCTGGTCTTAAAAGTCAGTCGATATGATCCTGACAACAATAGATCCTGGATCCAGGAGTACCCGGTGCAGGCTGGAGAAGTGTTACGGCTCGTGGATGTCCTGAGAGACATAAACGAGAAACAGGATTCAACTCTGACCTGGCCTTCTTCCTGTGAACACGGCATGTGTGGCAGCTGCGCAATGCGGGTCAATGGGAAACCTGTCCTCGCCTGTGAGCTGCTGGTGGGAGATGCCGTTGATTATTTTAAAACGCGCACCTTTACGATAAAACCTTTAACCATAGCACCGGTTCTTCGAGATCTCGTAGTTGACCTGGAAAAGGCATATGAACGGATTCGCATCGTAAAGCCGTATATCATACAGGCTTCTCCTCAGCATCCGGAAGGAGATGAATATCGAATTCCTCCAGGGATACTGAAGGTATATGAAAGTGCAACACGATGTATTAATTGCTTCTGTTGTGCTCAAGCCTGTATTTCTCGCCATAGCCGTTTTTTAGGGCCCAATGCCATGTTGACTGAAATTGTTCGTCTGATGGATCATAGGGAAATGGCCAAAGATGAGAGGATCGATGTTCTTTATGGAGACAAAGGGCTTCCCCGGTGTCATACGTCCCGGGCTTGTTCCCACGTGTGCCCCAAGGAGATAGATGTTGCCCACTTTTTGGCCCTGGCAAAAGAGAGCAAACTCATGTTGGTTAAGAGGAACATTCCTGAATGAAACCAAGAAACGTGCTGGTCGCGACCTCCGTTTTTCACTTCTTTCAGGATGGCTTCGTTTACGCAATATTTGTCCTGATCCCATCCATTACCAGCGAGTTTGACCTTTCTTTTTCTCAAGCCGGCATGCTGAAATCGTGTCTGTCAGGAGTGTCCAGTATTTTTCAAATTCCAGTTGTTTTCATCGCGGAAAAAATGGGTGAAGCCACCATCCTCATCGCCGGATTTGGCTGGCTGTCGGCGGGATTTATGGCGATGGCAAAAAGTCTACGAAATCTCATTGGCTGATTCGCAGTAAGGATCGGAATAGAGGGCGTTTAATGAAATTTGACTGGTGGCTTTTCGGGCTTTGTTCTTCCCGTGCCTTTACCTGGACAGTAGCAATGACCTATTCTGCAGCTTTGCCGGTGTTGCAGAAAGAATGGGGGATGTCTTCTGCGGCGGCAGGATCCATTTCCGGCGGATTTCAAATCGGCCTCGCGGTTTCTTTGGTTTTCCTTTCAGAACTGGCTGATCGTATTGGGCCGAAGCGCGTTTTTCTTTGGTCAAATTTTTCATCAGCCTTGATTTCGCTCGTTTTTGCCTTTTTTGCACGCGAATATTACTCGACGCTCTGCCTTTATACCCTTATCGGCCTCTCACTGGGCGGAACCTATACAACGGGGGTAATGATGGTTGCAAATCGTTACCCCAGCAAAAATCGAGGAAAAGCCGTCGGGTTCTTTATTGCGAGCACCTCTTTCGGCTATGTGTTATCGATGGCAATCAGCGGGATTGCAATGCCTTTGGGGGGATATCGTTTGTCTTTCATGCTGACTTGTCTGGGTCCTTTGGTGGGTATAATTTTATTGTGGATTACGTTTTCTTCAACGCCAGACTCAATATCTCCGCGGCCCAAAGATAAAAAATTTTCCGTTACAGTTTTGCGAAACAAACCCGGGATGTTACTGATCGGGGCCTACGTTTGTCATTCCTGGGAACTCTTTGGGATGTGGACGTGGACACCGGCGTTTCTGGCCGCCTGTCTGGTGGTCACCGGATCTGAGACATGGCAGGCCGCTGGTATCAGTGCCTATATAGTGGGATCGTTCCATTTTATGGGTTTGTTGGCATCTCTTCTTATGGGAGCGCTTTCAGACCGGCTTGGGCGCATATCTGTAATCCTTCTTATAGGAAGCATCAGTACGATTTGCTCTTTTACCATGGGATGGTTGGTTGGCTCTTCGGTGGTAATTATCACAGGGGTTGGCATGATCTACGCCTTTTCTACGATAGGGGACTCACCCGTTTTGTCAACGGCGCTAACTGAAACCATCGAAGAATCATACATCGGCGCTGCATTCGCCCTCCGTTCATTTGTGGGCTTTGGCGCCGGAGCTATTTCACCTTTTGTCTTTGGAGTCGTTTTGGATTTGACCAACCCGATGTCCCTCAGGACCGGTTCCTATGCGATTTGGGGTTGGGCCTACAGCATGCTTGGCCTTGTTGGATTTGGAACCGTGTTGGCAGCGTATAGCTTTCTCAAAATAACAGCCCGACGATCCTAAACTCGTTAGCCTTAGCTCTTTCCATATTTATCTGCCCGACAGCATTTCACGAACAAACCGGATGCCCTCTATAACTTCTGAGGCCGGTATGCCCGGCTTTAATTCAATGACTTTAAGGGTATCGGTTTTAAGGAACGGTTTTAGCGCCGCAAAATCAATTTCTCCGCTGCCCGGTGGGATGTGATCATCAAGGCTGATGGCATCGTGAAGATGAACCCCAATGAGTTGATCCGCATAATTTTGTAAAAGAGAATTTTGGGGAATGAACCCCAGGGTCTCATTGGCGTGCGCATGACCGGTGTCATGCCAGTAACCGATGGGGGCGCCTTTAAAATTGGCGAATATCGCGCCAAAATCATCCAGCCCGGGCAGTTCATGGTAGTGATACCGGTTTTCCAATCCCAGCAATACGTCCTGTTTTTCAGCAACCGGCAACAAACGATCCAGGCTAAACACTAAATTTTCCAAATGTTCAGACTTATGCCGATCCCGCTCCGCCAATTTTTTTCGAATAAAGGCTTGAGCCTCCTTTGAATCAAGCCGCTGCGAATTAAAAAACCGGTAAAGCACCTGCATTTCGTGATTCATTTCCACAACCCCGCAATGCAATACGACCGCCGCAGCTCCCAGCTCACCCGCATGTTCAATGCTTCTGATTGTAAATCGAATTGCATTCTGTCGCTCCTCATTGTCGGAGCTTGATAGAAGAAATAGATCGCCGCTGCCTTTTGAATCCGATCTGGCAGAGGGAATCGGAAAAAAATTATGGATGCTTACAACCTTTAACCCGGAGCGTCTCAGCGGGTTCTTCATCTCTTGATAGAAACCTTCCGAAATACGATAGCTAAGCTCGATTCCGGTGATCTCAAGACTCTTGAGCACCGCAAGCATCTTTTCAGCGGTTATCGATTCACCTGACTGCCAGGATGTCGAAAGCGCCAGCATGGTAAACACCCTTCGTGTGATAGCGGTCTATTAGCCTTATTAACTCGTTCATCATCGAACTCAAAATCCATCCGACACATCGTTATCAATTGAAATCTGTCATTTAAGCTTTGAAAATGTCAAACCCATATCTAGGAAAAAATTTAATCCCATTCGCAGCTGGATTTAGGGCGACCTTATTATTGACTTGACACCCGCATGCCTTTCGGGCAAATAATATTGAAAAAGCAGGTTCCTGCTATTTTCAAAGCGAATTGATATCTTTTGGAGGTTGATTGGGGACGTTGATATCAATCCGTCACTTCAATCCACTCGAGAGTCCTTATGAACAGTGTCCACCAAACCCGGGCATGTAACCCCTGCCATGTTTTTATCTTACTAACTATTTTGGTACTTTTTATGACGAAAGCTTCTCATGCAAATACCCTCAAGGATTTAGGCGCCCGGCTGCCCAAACAATTAAGGGGTTGGACGGCAGAGCCAAAGGATCGCCTTTACGATGAAAAAACCATTTACAGTTACATTGACGGCGGTGCCGAACTCTACAAAGCATATAACATGCGGCAATGCCTGTCACGACGTTATACAACAGCGAATGGACCTTCCATCATTTTGGACATTTTTGACATGGGAACGTCGAATGATGCATTTGGCGTCTTTACCCATGACACAGATGGAAACGTGATGGATATAGGTCAGGATGCCCGTTTTCGGTCAGGGTGGCTCAGTTTCTGGAAACACCGATACTTCGTCTCAATTTATATGGAAGAGGAAACGGTTGCGGCTGAAAAAGCCGTTAAAGCGCTGGGACGGGAAGTTGCCGCGCGTATTGAGAAAAAGGGATTCAGACCTCGCATCCTGCAAAAGCTGCCCTCAGAAGGGCTCGTATCCGGTAGCATCCGTTATCTCCACCACCCAATTGTACTGAATTCTCATTTTTATGTTTCGGACGAAAACATTCTTAACCTTTCTGCTAACACGGAGGCCATTCTCGTGAATTATCAGGTGGTTAGTGAGGCAGCCCGTCTGCTTTTGATATCTTACTCCAATCTAAAAGTGGCAAAAAAATCTCTGAAGAGTTTTTCAAAACATTATCTACCGGATGCAGATAAAACCGGATTCGCCGAAATTGAAAATGGAAAATTTGCGGCGGCTTTCCTAAAAGATAAGCTGCTGACAATTATTCTAGAATCCGACAGCCGCCGACTGGCGGAAAGATTGTTAGCGCCGTTTTTATGAAGTTTAAGAAAAGATTAACAGGAATATCAAAATGGCAGAAAAGAAACGCGTAATTACTCGCAGAGACTTCCTGCGTACCGGCTCATATGTGGTCATGGGCAGCCTAATGGGCTTGTCGCTGCCGAAAAGTGCGTCCGCCAGAGAGACTCAAAAGAGCAAAGTCGTTTTGATACGTGATGACAAGGTGGTTAATGGAAATAGTTTAAGGCCCGACATTTTAGGAGAAATGTTCGACCAGGCCGTGTCTACCCTGTTTGATACTGCGGACCCGCAATCGGCCTGGCAACAGTTGGTGAAACCCTCCGACATCGTCGGCATCAAAAGCAATGTATGGAGCCCACTGCCGACTCCTGCAGCGATTGAAGAAAGAATAATAGAGCGTTTGATAGAGGGGGGCGTCGAGGCGCATAATATCTCTGTTGACGATCGAGAGGTGGGTCGCAACCCTGTATTTAAGAATTCAACAGCACTGATAAACATACGCCCCATGCGGACCCACCACTGGTCCGGTTTGGGTACGCTGCTTAAGAATTATATCATGTTTGTCCGGCAGCCATGGATGTATCATGGTAATGCCTGCGAGAGACTGGGCAGCATCTGGCTAAAGCCCGCTGTTAAAGGCAAAACCCGCCTAAACATATTGGTGATGCTCACACCTCTGTTTCACGGCGTGGGCCCTCATCACTTCAGTCGCCGGTATCTCTGGACCTATGGCGGCTTGATCGTGAGCGCGGATCCCGTGGCAGCCGATGCCACCGGTGCCCGGATCATCCAGTCTAAACGAAATGAATATTTTGGTAAAGATAAGCCCATCAGTCCGCCGCCCCGGCATATTGAAGCCGCTGATATCAAGTACGCATTGGGCAACAGCCATCCAGATCGCATCGAATTGATCAAGCTGGGCTGGGAGAAAGATATTTTAATTTAATAAATGAATCCAATGCCCCCAAAAAAGATGCCCAGCCGTGAGCGCTTTCGGGAAACAATGGGTTACGGCAGGCCGGACCGCGTCCCTTATTTTGAAGAAGGCATCCGCAAGGACGTGCTGGCAGCCTGGCGGACACAGGGGATGGCTAAAGCTGCCGATCTTGAGACTATGTTTCCATCCGATCACCGGGAACGAATGCAGGTGGATCTGGAGCCCAGTCCCAAACTTGTATCCAAACTCGATAAAATTACGAATTTGAAGAAATTTCAGCGCCGCCTGGATCCGGCCGACAAAAAACGGCTTCCCAGAAGATGGTCCCGGCGTGTGCGGGAATGGCAAACCAGGGACCATGTGCTCATGTTATACGTGCATCGCGGATTTTTTCTGACCATGGGTGTGCGTAATTGGCGGTCGTTTACCGATGTAATGGTGTTGCTGATGGACCAACCGGAGGTAGTTCACAAACGCATGCAAATCCAGGGCGAATTTGCAGGCCGCTTAACCGACCGGATCCTGCAGGAAGTAGAAATCGATGCCGTGGTTTTCAGTGAACCCATCGGAGGAAGTGATCGACCGTTGATTTCACCGCAGATGTACGAAGAATTTGTGCTCAAAAATTATGAACCGGTCCTTGATGTTCTCCGTCACCGTAATGTGGCAACCATTTGCTTTCAGACCTATGCCAATGCCAGAATTCTTATCCCCGCCATCCTTAAATGGGGATTTAACTGTCTGTGGGCCTGTGAGGTCAATATCGAGGCCATGGATTATCGAAGCCTGCGCCGCGAATTCGGCCGCGAGCTGCGTTTGATCGGCGGCATCGATCTGGATGCTTTGCGCGAAAACAAAGAAGCAATCCAGCGGGAGATCGAAGAAAAAGTACCTCCGCTAATCGAAGAGGGCGGCTATATACCGTTGGCCGACGGCCGTGTTCGAGCAGATGTACCCTTTGAAAATTATGTTTATTACCGTCAGTTGCTTGAAAAAGTCACCCAAAGAATATAAGAACTTTCTCACAAAGGGAGGCACATAATGGGAATAAACCCAAACTTATTAGCTCCTTGCGGCTTGTATTGCGGAGTATGTGGTGTTTACTATGCCACCCGGGATAAAAATGAAAAGCTTATGGAACTGCTCGTTAGCTTTTACCAGGACAGGATTCCAAACCTTGAAAACATTTCAACTGAAGATTTACAATGCGAGGGGTGCCTTTCGGATAAATTGTCTGCCTTTTGTAAAACCTGCTCGATAAGAGATTGCACTCAAAAAAAGGGGTCTGCCGGTTGTCACGAGTGTGACGATTTTCCCTGCGAGTTGATTGAAAATTTCCCCCTCCCGATCGGGAGGAAAGTTTGTTTACGGGCCATACCCTACAGGCGGAAATTTGGTACTGAAAAGTGGGTAGCCGATGAGGAGGCCCGCTATGTCTGTCCTGAATGCGATAATAAAATTTTCAGAGGCGCCAAAGGTTGCAATCGGTGCAAGATTCCACTTGATCTCGATTAGAAATGACGGAAATAAAAAATCCTTAAAATCCAGCTTGGCTCACCGAAGCTAAGCAAGCGAAGGCGGGTAGATCCTGTCTAAAAAAGAAAGGAAAAAGGGCTATGCCGATTGCAGATAAAATGATCAAGATGGTAGAAGGAATGGGAATGGTCAAAAAGATGTTTGAAGAAGGCGCCCGGCTGAAAGCCGAGCACGGAGCTGAGAATGTCTTTGATTTCTCCCTGGGAAATCCGGATGTCCCGCCACCGCCGGAATTCAAAAAAGTTCTCAAGGATCTGGTGAATGACGAATCCTTATACCACGGCTATACGCCAAATCCCGGATATCCGCATGTCCGGCAGGCAATTGCCGATTACCTTGGCAGTCAACACGATGTCGCGCTCACCCCGAGCTTGATTGTCATGACGGTGGGGGCCGCCGGCGCCCTGAACGACGTCTTGAATGCGGTTATCAATCCCGGAGAGGAAATTTTGGTACCCACCCCCTACTTTATCGGTTACGATCATTATGCGTTCATTGCCAATGCCGCTATTAAAACCGCACCTACAAATGCCGACTTTCACCTTGATCCGGCCGCGATCGAGTCGGCCATCACTGAAAAAACCCGCGTGATGCTAATCAACTCGCCCAATAACCCCACCGGAGCGGTCTATTCGGCAGAGGAACTCACCGAACTGGGCCGGGTGCTAAATCAAGCCAGCCAAAAATACGGAAAGCGAATTTATCTGGTAGCAGATGAGCCCTATCGCAAGATTGCATATGATGTAAAAGTCCCATCGGTCTTTCAAGCATATCCGCATTCGATTATTGTATCCTCTTATTCCAAGGAGCTGTCGCTGGCCGGCGAGCGCATCGGTTATCTGGCGGTTAACCCGCAAGCCGAAGACGCCGGACTGGTGGCCGGTGCCGCAGCGGTTATCAATACGATGTTGTGTGTGAACGCTCCCAGCCTGCCCCAGCTGGCGGTGGCCCAGCTTCAGGGTATTACCGTGGATGTATCGATCTACCGGCGCCGGCGGGATATGTTCTGCCGGGGCCTGTCTGAAATCGGCTATGAATTTCACGTGCCGGAGGGCGCTTTTTACTTATTTCCGAAAAGCCCGATCGCCGATGACGTTGAGTTTACCCGGATTTTAAAAGAAGAGCTGATCCTGGCTGTACCGGGTGTGGGTTTTGACGGACCGGGCTATTTTCGTCTGTCCTATGCCGTACCGGATTCAACCATCAGCGGATCTATGGCGGGATTTAAAAGAGCGCTGGCGAAGATATAATTTGAAGCTATCTGCAATAAAACATACACGCCATAAACCGAACTCGATGCTTGACCTTAAAAATGTGACTGTGATATCTTCATAAGAATCGGAATGTGCTAACCCTAAAGTGCAGGGAGTGTCACATGAAATAAGTACTGAAACCCCGTTTCCATTGTGAAAGACGGGGTTTTGTATTTTGTGGTTCGGAAACCTTTTGTTAAAAGCGAATCAGGAGTATGCCATGAAAATCAGATACATACTTTGGGGGTCTCTGATTTTTTGCATTATTCTAACCGGTTGTGCCGGCATTGAAAAAAAACCAGCCTCGTCCGGCAATCTAGATTATATCAAAAATATAATCAGTGAAAACCCGGGTAGAATTAATGCAAAAGATAAGGACGGTAATTCTTTTCTTCACCTTGCGGTGCGCGCAGGTAATGCCGATATCGTAAAATTCTTAGTCTCCAAGGGTGCTGATGTTAATATTAAAGATAATTATGACCAAACTCCTCTTCAAATTGCTGCGCATTCAGATAATGCAGAAGTCGTTATTCAACTCGTATCCAGTGGTGCTGAGATTAACCCTACAACGAAACATAAGGTGATTTATTCGATTTTTTAATTCTTTTCCTTCGATGTGAAAGATATGCCGCATGATTCTTTTTCTGGATCCATAAAACTAGTTCAATGGCAGCATCGACATCATAATGTCGCAACGGTAGCACAACTTCCAACAGTATTCTAAGCTGCGATAGAGTAATAGATGGTGCTTTTTTTTCCCAATCGTATTTTAAGATGCCACAAAAAAAAGTGAGCGAGCATAGACGTTAACATATGATGGTGCCACCCTGCGTATTTGCGAACTTCATAATGATCCATACCGAGTTCAGACTTAGTCTCCTCAAAGCACTGTTCGATGGCCCATCTGATGCCGCTTAACCAAACGAAAAGGCTTAACCTGGCACTGGTTGGGGCATTGCTTAAAAAATATTTATAGACCGGTTCATCTTCAATCGTACGCCGGATAATCAGCCATAGCGTCTTTTGCGGTAAGTCATTGTTTGACAGAATGATACGTCTTTTTGCAAATTCGTACTCGATGGGCCCTTTGGTGCCTTCGGAGACTTTTCGCCGATACCAGAAATAATCGTTGATGTTAGTTGCCAGGGTGCTGACGGTTATGGGTTTTTTTTCAGTTTTTTCTAAAACCGTTTTCGACCGGATCTCTCCCTTATATTTATATTTTTTTTCTCTGGTAACCGGTCGTTTGAGCCAGCATCTTGTATCTTCGGGTATCTGTACAAAGTAGGTCGTGCCGATTAAGGATTCTAAAGCTTCAAGGAACTCTGGGCTTGTGCCATACAGTGAATCAGCTAACACATATTTGAAAGGGATAATTTCCTCTTCAACGATATTGTTAAGCATTTGAACAGCCAGCTGGGGTTTGGTTTTAAATTCAACATCCTCAGGCAGTTTACACTTTTCGCGTCTGATTTTGTAATCATCTAAAAACCATTTCTCTGGAATGAACAAGCGCTTGTCTAACAGGGCATAACCATACGGGGATGCGTAGGCGGTAAAAACACCAACCTGGCAGTTATCGACCTTGCCGATGCTGCCACAGTATTGTCGGCCAACACCGATTGAGTCATCACCTTTTTTAATGAATCCAGATTCATCGAAGATCAGGACACCATCATCCGTGCCCATATCTTCATTAACAAGACTATGATACTTATTTAAAATTTTATTGTCATCCCATCGTGCATCGCTTATAAACCGTTGCATAGGGCGTACATTGCCGTCTTCAACGTTTAACGCAATCGGTTCAATCGACTTTCTTTCAAGTTCGCTGAATTGGCCAACCATATATCGGAAAAAATGGCCTCGAGATTCGCTGCGGTGAAAACAGTCACTGAATACTTCGTGAAAGCCTTGGAGTTCATTTGTGAAATTTTTAACATCATCACTAGATACAGTAAACTTAGGAATTGAAAATAGATGTTCTTGGTTTCGGATCTTTGGTAACATAATCTGCCTCCTTTTGGTTTTAGTTTCGGAGTATAACAGATTATGCTACTATAATCAATGATAAATTAGATTAAGTTTCGTTGTAGGGTTAATATTAAAAATTCCCTTGGCAAAACTCCGCTGCACTATGCGGTGTATTATGAGCAGCTCCAGATTGTTAAATATCTAATATCTCAAGGGGCTGAAATTAATACAAAAGACATTAGAAGCAAAACTCCCCTTCATGATGCTGTAATTGATAACAGGGTTGAAATATCAAAATATTTGATCACAAAAGGCGCTGAGGTTAATGCAAAAGATGGTGATGGAAAATCTTCTCTTCATTATACGGTAATCAATGAGAATTTAGAATTAATAAAATTTCTGGTTTCGAGTGGAGCGAATGTGAATACAAGGGATAAATTTAACCGGATTCCGCTTCATTACGCAGCGGATGAAGGTTATTTAGAAATTGTAAAATATCTCATATTAAAAGGTTCTGAAATTGATACAAAGGCGGCTTTTTATCTTCAATTGGGTTCAATAGAATTAACTTTAGGATGTACCTCCCTTCATCTCGCTGCCAGAAATGGCCATTTGGAAATCGTAAAATACCTGGTATACCAGGGCGCTGATGTTAATCTAAAAAACAATGAAGATAAGAACGCATTAGATTTAGCTAAAAAACGTGAAAACCAGGAAATTGTAACTTTCCTGGAATCTTCAGAAGAATTGGCTCAACTATCGAAAGCCAGAAAAACTGTTGCCAAGATCCCGGTTAAGCAAACACCCCCGAAGGAATCTATAAAAACCAAGCCTCGCCCCTATGCGGATATCGATTTTGGAAGTTATTCTGCACTGATAATCGGCAACAACAATTACCAATATCTTCCCCAATTAAAAACAGCCCAAAACGATGCAAAAAAAGTGGCCGAAACCCTGAAAGACAAATATGGATTTAAAGTCAAGTTGCTCCTTGATGCCAACCGCTCCGATATTTTACTGGCGCTAAACAATTTAAGATGGAATTTAACCAACCAAGATAACCTTTTGGTCTATTATGCCGGACATGGCTGGCTGGATAAAGAGGCCGATGAGGGCTACTGGTTACCCGTCAATGCTCAAAAGGAGAATATGCTCGCCTGGATCTCCAACTCCTCTATCACCGCCAGTCTCAGGGCTTTGAAAGCCAAACACGTACTCATTGTTGCCGACAGCTGCTATTCCGGAAAATTAGCCAGAGGGGTTCATATCGTTAACAAAGCCCCCGGATACCTTTCTCGTCTCTCCCAAAAAAGAGCCCGCTCTGTAATATCCTCCGGCGGTCTGGAGCCAGTGATCGACAGCGGTGGAAGAGGACAGCATTCCATCTTTGCATCAGCCTTTTTGGATACCCTCAGAGATAATAAAGGCATCATGGACGGTGCGCAGCTTTTCAACAAGCTGCGCCGGCCGGTAATGCTGAATTCGGATCAGACTCCGGAGTATTCTGATATTCGCAGGGCCGGCCATGAAGGTGGGGAGTTTCTTTTTGTGCCGGTGAATAAATAAACTTAATTCTTTTATGAATGTTAGAACAACGTTATGGTGATGCAAATGAGCCAAATTTCAAAAAAAATAAGTCAGATAATATTTGTTCTCACTATCGTTGGGTTGGGAGTCATCGTCCTTAGTTGTGCATCAGATAATTATCAACCAGCTCAATTAGCAAATGCAGACATCCAAGCGTTAGAAGATCTTTGGATGACAAGCAGCTCTTACATCGGTCGGTATAAGATTGTGCAAGAATTTGAAAGGCGAAAATCGGTTGATGGCTTACTGTATTGTCTGAACTGGGTTACATATGCGCCTAAAAGAAAATCCGCGCCCGGCCAATACATCCCAACCCCATGGTCTTCGTCAAATCTCCAGTATCAACCGGGACAAGGGTGGCGACAAGCTAGGCTAAAAACAAAATTAAACTTTTCAAGAAAAGATGCAATACAAGTCGTCCATGCCCTCGGCAGAATTAAAAATCCGAAAGCGATCCCTGCGTTTAGACAATCTGTTCTGATTTTTCAAGACACAGAATTTAAAATGGCAGTTTTAAATGCCTTGCAAAAGTTTGACAGCCCTGAGGCGACGTCTGCCATCATGGAAAGCTTGGAAGATCCTGATCCGGAAATTCGCTTTCAGGCCCTGGACATGGTTAACCACATCAAATCGAGTAAGACCATGGAGGCTGTTTTACCGGTGCTTCTTGACGACGATGCCAATATTCGCTGGAAAGCGGTGCATACGCTGGGGAAGATCGGCGATCCCCGCGCAGCAGGCCGTATCGGCTTTCTGCTGGCGGACCCGGATGACGCCGTTCGGGGCATTGCCGAAAATGTATTAAAAAAACTCGGCACGTCGGAAGCGAAAATCGCCGATTGGAAACAAAAGGCGGGGCAGCTGTCCATTGATGAAGTTTATCGTACAAAACTAGCTTATCAAAAGGCAGAGATCGAAAAAGAAGAATTGGTAAAAAAGCTAAAAAGCGAAAAAGATCTTAAAAAACAACTGGAAGAATCCTTAAAAAATCAGGAAACTGCGTTCGGGAAGCAAAAGAATATTGTTGAATCGTTATATGAAAAGGAACGGCAACTGAAAAGCAAGCAGGTTCAATTGGATATCACCCGACAGCAATCCGAAGAATATCAAAATGAATTGCAAAGGCTGAATTTAAAAGTCCAATCATTAAATGCGGAACTCAAACAGGCCAAAACCCTGGCGGCAACAGAAAACGTCAAAGAGGAGTTGGATAAAACCCTGGAGGCTAAATCAAAACTGGAACAAGAGACAAAAAACTCCCGGGATAAAGAATCCATGCTGCGTGAAGAAATTGAAGGCCTTAACGCCTTGGCCCAAAAGACCCGATTGGAGGCTGAAGCTGCTAAAAAAGAAGTTATCGCCCTGCGGAATCGGGAAAAACAATTGACCACTCAGGTCGATGAACTCAAACAGCGCTTAGATCGGAGCATGGCCCCGGTGCTAGTGGTCTCAAAACCCGAAGATGGAACTAAAATTGAATCACCGAATATTTTGCTTCATTTCATCGCCGTAGATGATAAAGGCATAAGTAAAATTAACGTGTCTTTAAACGACAAACCGGTGAAAATTGACCATACAAGAGGAATTAAGATTGCGAAGGCCGATAGAAATGAGATTGCAAAAAAAATTGATATCACACAAAAGTTGAATTTAGAATATGGCCAAAATATTCTCGTAATCTCAGTCACTGATACGGATGGGATCTCCAAAGAAGAATCTATAAAAATCATCCGCGTAAAAGAGCGCGGTGATATTTGGGCCATTGTCATCGGTATTAATCAATATCTAAATACCCGCAATTTAAAATACGCTGTTAATGATGCCCGGGCATTTAAAGATTACCTTAAAGACTATGTCGGCATTCCGGATGAAAGAATCTTTTATTTAGCCGATCAGGATGCCACCAAATCAAGAATCGAAAGTCTTCTGGGCACAACCATAAAACGAAAAGCCTCAAGAGATGATACCGTCATCATTTTTTATGCCGGCCATGGGGCTGTTGAACCGGATCCATCGAATCCTGATGGCGATGGATTTGAAAAATATCTCTTACCACATGATGCTAAGTTAAAAGACCTATACTCAACCGCCATATCCATGAACGACATAAAGACAATCTTCATGCGCATTCGCGCAGATCGCCTCATATTCATTGCCGACACCTGTTACAGCGGGGCCAGCGGCGGAAGAACCATGATGGCCACTAAAACACGCGCCAATCTATCCGACAAGTTCTATGAGAGGATTTCAAAGGGCAAAGGGCGCGTGATCATCTCTTCCTGCTCGGCCAACGAGATCAGTAAAGAAGATGACAATCTGAAGCATGGCATCTTTTCTTACTACATGCTCGAGGGCTTAAAAGGTCGGGCCGATCAAGATGGTGACGGTATCATTACCGTCAGTGAACTGTTCAGCTATATCTCCCGCAAAGTCCCGCAGGCATCAGGTCAGGATCAACATCCGGTTAAAAAAGGGGAAACCGAAGGGGAGTTGGTTATCGGGCGGGTGAAATAAATATGTTTAATTAAAGATTCAAGAATGAAAGCCCTAAAAACCTATAGCTTTCTCCAACGATCATGGAATAAAAGTTGTCCTGCCAAGTACCTTCCCATTTTTGTTTTTCTGCTCGTAATTCTAATCAGTTGTGCCGGCAAGATGTCGGTGGAAGAGGCCAAACAGGTTACAGTGTCCATGAGCGGGGAAGCTTTTGTGCCACCGCCGCGTCGCATTGATGATATTCTATCCATACTCGAGCAGCCCGGTGAATTTGACCCTGAAATTACGATGAAGTATTGGGTTGCTGCAAATCAGTCCCCTCCAGCAAATACCAGCTACCGGGAACTGGCATATTTTTATCTAAATAGAGCGCGAGCAGCAACAAGCATTTTTCATTTCCATCAGGCGTTGGAAGATTCCAGAACTGCTTTTCAATATTTGGAGAGAGCAAGACTCAAAGCAAATTCTTTGTTCTTATATAGGCTTGGCAGGGCAGAAACCTGGGCAGGAAATTTCAGAAGGGCCCTCGACTTGCTTGAGCGAAGTTTAAAAATAGAAGAAAAAACCTCAACTTACGCGCTTTTAGTAACGCTATACGCTCGCATGGGCGATCTTGAATCCGCGGAAAAACTGAAAAGCAACGGAATTTTCTTTTGCAGGCAACAAAAGGGGGTATGGGCAGAAATTGCCATAGCCAGCATGAGAGCCGATGTCCTTGAGGCGCGCGGAAAGTTTAAAGAAGCAGAAAGACACCGCAGAAATACAAGGCGCCTGGCGTCAACAATAAAATGGCAGTCACCATCGTATTACTTGGCCCTTGCAGCTAGGCTTGCATTAAATCTTGAAAGACAGAATGATTTGATTGAAGCCGAGCTTGAGTGGCGCAGCATCTTAAAAGGAACTATTGGGCTTGCAGGCAAAGTTTCTGAGGGAACTGGATCTGTACTTGGACACATGGGTGAAAATCTCCAAAAACAGGGGCGATTGGTAGAAGCTGAAAAGCTGCTAACAGCCGGACTTCGCATTATGGAACAAACGGGTTTATCGGCGGATTCCTATTTTATAGGTCGCATCCGGATGTTTCATGCTAATGTTCTGACTGAACAGTACAAATTTTTTGAAGCCATGCAGGAGTACGATCTTGTCAGGAAAAATCTGCTTGATAACAACTATCTTTACGAGAAGATTTTTGCTCGCAACCCGAACCTCATGCTTTCCCTGATTAAAACAGGTCGTGTTAAAGAAGCTTTCACATTAATCTCCTCCGCGCATGCTGTCTATACGAAAAATTATGGCAATCAGAATTACGCAAGGGCTGAGATGCAGAGTCTTCGCGGCCTGGCTTATGCGAAAATGAACAAACTCAGACAGGCAATTGAAGATTTCTCAGAAGCCATTCCTATCTTGCTCACT
>Ga0255054_10000743_pt1 | contig 19222 bp, 30 predicted proteins | sample JV7_2_23_MG_FD_188634 | JGI IMG/M metagenome (GOLD analysis project Ga0255054, IMG submission 188634) | Seawater microbial communities from Jervis Inlet, British Columbia, Canada - JV7_2_23 | ecosystem: Environmental > Aquatic > Marine > Inlet | place: Canada: British Columbia | collected...
TGTGCAGTACTTGACCCAAAAAGTGTTGTAAAATCAGTAACTTCTGTATTAAGTGCCGCAATAGTTGTATCTGGATCTACATACCAATATGTCTCCCCAGTAATTTGGGCTAAGATATATCGTAATCGTGATAATTCTCCTTCTAATCCAGTAGCCAATGACGGAGAAGCACCAGGATAAGGATCAACTGTAGTTTGCATTTCTGCTGTATTAACTGAATAATCATCAATATCTTCTGGTATATTTTGATTTGAATGTTTAACATCAGATGAATTTAAATCCGATGCAGTTAAAATCTCTCCTGGAACATAAGTTTTAGATACGGCGTATGGATAAGACATAATTTAAATCCCCTTATTTAGAAATTCGTTTTGATTTACAAATATGTGTAAAATAACTTAAAGGAAGAGGGTCATTTTCTTCTTTATTAAAACGTTGTTTTTTTAATTTTTTATGTAGTTTATTAGAATTATATTTGTTTGTCTCTTCTTGAATAAAACCATTGTGTAAAGTTCGTTCTAATTGTTTTAAACTAATAGATTTTTTACTACATTCAAAACAAAACATTGGCGTTATATATGAACCATCAACTAAATTAAATTTTAGTTTAACTAAATTAGAAAATGGTTTAATAATCTCTTTTCCTGCATTCTTTTTATATTCACGTTTAGCAATAATTTCACCACAATTCATACACCCAATCGTTTGCAATTGTCCATTTTTATACGTTAAATAATTAATATGTTGAGACATTATATTCTCCTATGTCCTCTAGAAATAAATGGAATAATTAAATGTGAAATAAAAAAGTCCTCTCCTGCACCTGTATTACTTAATTGAAACCTAAATTTTTCTCCTTCAGCTAATGTATCAAACTCCTGTTGCGTTAAGGTTAAAACACCTAATGTATCTGTATCTAATTCAAAAGTTCCGAGTACATTTCCTACAGCAGCTAACGCAATAGATTGAGTAGTTTGTTCAGCTCCATCTGCCCACCATCGAATATCTAGATCATAACTTCCTTTTGAAATATAATGGATAATTGCATATTTTAATCTTTTTTGTATTCCAGGTGTATCTAATGATAACCAACTAGTTAAGGCAATACTAGTATAAGCATTACTATTATCAGACTTATTGCTCTTTTCTAATGACCAAACATAGCCATTATAATCCATTGTATAAAGTTGTTCATCCCCAATATCTATAGTTACTGCAACTGAAGCAGCTGCTTCATATCCACTATCATCTCTATTATCTTGTGCATCATGTGGGGGTGCCCATCGCCTCTCATGAATATAATAAACTAAGCATGTATCACATTGAGTTTCACCAGAACGTACAATCCAAATTTTAATAGCTTGAATTTTAGGATCAAAAGCCATATGAAATTGGTTTAATTTTGTTAAATCAGCATTATCTTTTAGCCACTTATGTATAAATACTGGTCGTGAGATAGAAGCTAATTTATAATTTCTAATTTCTTCTGCCCTACTTAAAGTATAAATATCTCCATCTGGGGCCATACTATAAACATCATTATAAATTTGAACAGATAATTGAGGACTATGTACGCCACCACTCCAACCTGCTTTAAAATAACCCCAATTAGCTATACTGGCATCTGAATCGGCAAACCAATAATCTTGAGTGGTTGTTCTAATTAGTAAATTTTCATCAATAGAAATACAATCAATAATTCCGGATCCTTTTGGTAGTGTCATTACTATTGTTCCAGATGTTCCGCTATTAAATTCTTGATAGTCTCGTAATGTTGAATAATATAAAATATTTTCTTTTCCAGGAACACCCCAACCAAAAGCCCTTAAGCTAGCACCTCTACCATGAACTACAATTTTTGTAGGGTGTGCATTTCCGGTCCAGTCAGTAGCGGGAGTTGTAATAGCTGCAATAGAAGAACCTGTATCTACTTGAACACTATCAAAACCGTTACAAATAAACATGTTATCATCAATAACAGTAAAATTATTCTTATTAACTTGAGAACGTCCAGTTGCTATTGATACATAATCTCTATATAGTTTTCCATCAGTTCCAGCTACATAAATATGTTTGGTTCCCGTTCCCATTTTAATTAATTGTCCTATACCTAAACTCGCAGGACTACCAGAAATTTGGGCGCCATTAATACGCGCTGTACCACCACGTTTTTCTAATCCCCCATTATGAAGATTAATATTACGACTTCCATCAGTTAAATCTCCAGGTGGAACATATTCTAAATTAGCATTTGCATTAAAACCACCTTTAAATACTAATTGATATAGTTGTCCAATAAAGCTCATTAGTATATATCCTCTGCTAATCCAACTTCCATTGTCATTTTTAAATATTGCCCAGCCGCACGTTGTAACATTGAAGCATACTTTGATGTTTCTGCTGCAGTTCGAGAATCATCTTGCAATAAATAAACAAAAGCCCCTTGAATAAATAATTGTTCTACTAATCTTAAAATTCGAGCATATCGTACATTAGTACCAGTATCAGTATCTTCTTTACGTAAATCTGCATAGTATCGAAGAAGAACAACATACTCTTTATCTGGGGTATAATCAAATAAGAAATCACCTTCTGCATCATCAGCTTGATGAAAAATATAGTGCGGTTTATTTTCTAAATATGTTTGTTTAAGTTCATCATAAGTCCATATATCTTTTAAATATAAATCTTGCTTCTCATCTATAATAAGATATGTTGAAGTATTATCAGGAGCTGTCCAAGTTTCTACTGTGGCAATTTTTGTAGAAGCATCATAGGCTATAATTTGTCTGACTTGATTAGCCCCCGTGCCGCTTTTAATAGCTATATCTTTACCCACTATTTCTGCACTCGTACTACTATCGGTTGCATCTAACGTAATAGAAGTTGTTGACCCAGTTTGAGCAGTACTATAACGAGTACCATCACAGACTACAGCACTAATTAGCTTAGAAAAATCTGTTGGGGCTTGGATAGAATTTTTATTTATTGTACAAGCACGAACTGATACTTTTCGCATAAAAGACCATTCTCGCCCTTCATCCATCATATCTGATTTAACCATTGCCATAGCACTATCTCTAGCATTAGTTACATCATTAGATGTTGGAGATTTTCCATACAATCTATACGCCTTAGTCATAATAGTTGTTTCTGTTGGTTGGGTTGGAATAGACATATTTAATCCCCTTTAATTATAAATGGTTTTGTTTCCATGCTATATAAACTTTTTCTATTGGATTTAAAATCTTTAATGGATGCAATAAAGCCATACAAATTGGATGATTTGTATCTTTATTTAATGGGCACGTATCTCTAGTATAATGTAATTTATGGCATGGATAGCACGGTACTTCTGGTACTATATTATAACAAGATCTAAAATATTTAGTTAAATTTTCTTGACTACTATGGGATAAAATTGCTATTTTTGGTGTATCAAAACAACCTACTGCATTTAAGATACTAGTTTCTGGAGAAACTACCAGGTCCACGTATTTAGTCAGTACACATCCTTCCCTAATACCAATTTCCCCACACTTATCAATAATCCGCTTATGTGGTGATACTAATCCTTTACAACCAGGTTCGCCGATTAAAATAATTCGTACACCGGGTATTCCATCCGCAATAGCATGTAAGACATTTTCAGCATAAGGATAAATTTTATGTATACTACTACCAGACAAACACCATAACACTAAAAATCCTTTATATTTTTTACGGATCCTTTTACCAAAATTTTCTTCATTTTTAGTAAAATGCATTTCTCCCACAAGACCTGTTTCTTTTTTAAATCCAGCTAACGCCATAGTATTGTCATAATAATTTTTATTGCAGCGTTTGGCCATTTTTTCTCTATTCCACGTGTATTCTTTTTGTCCTGGACTAATCAATAATGAATTTTCTACCGAACCAGAAAGATTTACTAACTTATCAAATTGTCTCTTTAATTTTTTCCAATGATCCTCTAATTTATCCATTGGAATCTCATTACTTTTTTGTACAATAAAAGCATCAATATAGGGATTTGTTCTAAGGATCTCAAAGCATTTTTCGGTGCAATTTAATGTTACATGCCAACCTTCTTCTTTATATTTTCGAAGAACTGGTGACATCATAATAGCATCACCCCATGCCCCATAACGAACTATACAAACTCGTTTATTTGTTTTAGTCCAAGGTCGAACTACAAAAAGTTCCATTATTGATCCCTCTGTGCTACTATAGTAAGAATTGCTTCTGGATTATTAGGGTCCCTTAATTGACCTTCAATATAATTTGATTCCAATATTTTATAACCAAGATTAGCTAAAATCACTATTAAACTATCTATATCAAAATAGTAAATATGCTCCTGTGGTCGATAATGTTTCCAATCTATAATTCCATTTTTTACACTTTTTAAATTAGGGGTCGAAATAAAAAGGTAATCTGGTTTAAGTTTCTCTATCTCGTTATAAAAATTATGTATATGCTCTAAACTATCCCAAAAAGTTACAGCATTAAAGTTAACTTCAGGAATCTTAGATTGTTTACATTCTGGATTTATATCATAACCAAATACAGTATATTCTACAGGAGCATAAGAGTTAAACGTATTAGGTCCACATCCATAATCTAATATTACTCCAAATTTTAAATATTTATAAATTAGGTTCCACCTAGCTAAATGAATTTTACGGCTTAATGGAGTTGTTGCTAATTGTTTATATTTTTCTAAATACATTTTTCCATAAATATTTGGAATCATTTCTTATCGCCACCTTTATTTTGAACAGGAAGGGTACTTGATTGGAGGTGGGGGCCAATCTTTCCCCGTTCCTGAAATTGTTTATATAGTGGTTTTATATATTTAATTACTTCATATAAATTAAATTCTTTTACGCATTGTGGATAATAATTATCCCCACACTTTTTCATTTCCGGGCAATCTTCTACATGATATATTGCTCTATGACACGGACTACAATAAATTTTAGTTTGTATTGAATAATCATTTTTGTGAAATTGGTTACATTGAAAAACACTAGAAGTTGTACATAACATTGTTTTAGGTGTTCCCCACATTCCAGCTGCCACTAAAATACCTGTTTCTGGACCTACTACATAATTTGCATATTTAACCATTAAAAATGTCTGTTTAATTGGAATATCATTTCCACATAAATTTTTTATTCTAGGATTATCTACTGGAACAAGTGATTTACAAAGTTCATCACCAGCTATATATACTACACTTTCAGGAAATTCATCTAATATAGTGTAAACCCAAGTTTTAAAATTATGGATTACTTTTTGACTAGTACTACCAGCTATTGGCATAATAATTATAAATTTATTGTTGAATTTAGAGGCCCATTTTTCAACAATTTGAATTTCTTTTTTAGTATAATAAAGTTGTTGTAAATCTAAGTTTATTGGAATAGGTATTTCACACCGATCAAAAACTGCTTTATAAAATGTTTTATTCGCAAAATGCAAACGTCTATCCTCAAGTTTCAAATAAAATTCTTTTTGTCCCCTCTCTGCTACACATTCTAATTCCAGTGTTCCATTAAGATTAATACATTTATCTGGTTTAATTAGATCTTTTAATTTATCCCATCTCTCATTAAAAGCACGTATTCGATCTTTGTCCGATAACCCTTCAAATTGAAAAAAAGAAATGTGTTTAAATCTTGGATCATTATGGACTAACATATATACTTTTGTGCATGTTTCTAAATAAATATCATACTCTTTAAATAAATATGGTAATACTGGACATGTATAAATCCAATCACCAAATGCTCTATACGCAATTAATAATAATTTCTTTTTTTTCATATATCCACCTTTTCGAATAATCCTCTGAGGGAAATTTTACTTTCCCCCAGAGGTATTATTATTTAGTCAAAGTCAGGTCTAAACTCGATATTTAATGTAACAGCAGGTGTTGAATCAGCAGTACCGGCTGAATTATAAATAACCAAGTGATCACCATCAGCAAGATCAGTAGCTGTGACAGTCAGGGCAAAACCCGTCTTATCAGCAGATGTACCAACATTCTGTGTGGCAATAGCAGAAACTGCTCCAGTTCCAGCGAGAGATTTTCCAATCCCAACAACCGGTCCATCAGCAGTTCCCCCTGTCATTGCAACCATCCGAATATTCTCGACCTTAATGGGGCGAGTAATCGGAAGTCGAATGAGTTCAGTATCCGCAGCAGCCGTTCCAGGAACAGAAAGTCCTCCTGTAGTTTCAGCTATTACGATATTCTGTGGGTCTTTGTCGTATAATCTTCCACTCATAGTACTTCCTCCTTTTTAGGCTCCTTCAGAGTCCCATTTTATAATTTTTGCATTTGGTTCATCATCCCAAGTGAGTTGCCACCCACCTAAGAAGTACCACGCCAAACCATGAGAACGTCCATAGTCTGTGACTTCTTTCGCACGAATCTGTTCAGGACAAGCGAGACCTTCCTGCACAGTATCTTTACCAAACATAAACCCTTCAAGTGAATAAGAACCTGTCCAGGCTTTAGCTGTGGTGGTACGATTGGTCAAGTCATACGTCAAACGAGTTGCGTTGTTATCTTTCACGAGGCGAACACCATGAATCATACCCTGTTCCCCATTGTAGATCTTCTCATAACCCTGTTGTTGGTACTGGTTGATTGAAACCATTGCACCGTTCAAACTTTCAATAGCTTCCAATGATCCAGCAAAAACATAGCTTTCGCCGTCAAAGGTTGGGACATGTCGCTTCTCAAGTTCGAGTTTCATTTTGCGAATATGATACTCATTGAGAACTGAAGTATTGGTTGCTGTTGAGGTTCCATCAGTTGTAAGAGCGTTGCCAGCTGTGGCTGTTCCTACATACCGAAGTTTACAAGCATTAAACTGAGCGTGAACCGCTGAGTCTAGTACCTTAACCATGTCATCTTTCAACCCTTTGTCAATTATCTCTTCTAGATCAAACTGAGAGAGTTCACCGATTTTAAAGGTGAAGGGTATTGAGTTACCATATTCGGTAATCGTCAATGTTCCCTTCGTGATTGTCTGACTGGCCTGAGGGACTGTACTTGTTTCTACCAATAGTCCACCAATTGTGGATACATTGGCGACTTTAGGAAAGTTGAAGGAGTCACCTTGTTTCTTTCCCATAGCGTCTTTAACATCAGCGAATTGTCTGAATTTGAGCTGGGGTTGACCCGAGTATCTCAAAAACTTCGACAATTCAGGACTGAAGTGTACGCTTGAGTCATTAGTCCATAAATGTGCCATTTTAATTCCTCCATAAGAATTTTGATATATCCCACCTTATAGAGGTTATTACTTAAATTACGTTTTAATTCTAACGACGTTTACGTTTACTCGCAATAATTTCATCACGTTGAGACTTAACAAATTGATCATAAGTCATAGGTTTATCGTCTACTTCTTCTATAACTTCTGGAGCTTTACCCGGATCTGCAATTAAATTGGCTTTTTTCTTGGCCTCTTTTTTTGCAGCCATCATATCTGATTTATCTTGTTTTGTGAGAACTGATTGCATTTCTTCGTAGATTTGTTCCTTAAACACCTTTTTCCACATTGACTCATCATTTTCTTCTGTTTGAGTTATTTCACCATCCGTTAACATTTTTCGTAGTAGTTGGCCCGTTTTGACTATTGCAAAGTCAAATCCTGGATAGCCCTCTTCTGTTAATTCTTTAGTTACTTTCTCAATTTTTTGATGATAAGTTTTTTGCGCTTCTTGAGCAGCTTCAGCTTTCTTTTGATCCTCACTAACCCTCAACTTAGCTTGATGTTCATCAAGTTGTCGACGTAATTGCGACTTTTCTTCATCTACCTCAGATAAGTCATCATTTGTTGAATTTTGTTTAGGCTCTTTAAGTAGCTTACTAAGCTTATTAACTTCTTCTTTTAAGGAAAACAATTCTTTCTCTTGAGTTTCTTTATATTGCCGATACTCAAGATTAATACGTTTGAATCGTTCACGTGATTCTTGTAATGCCTGTAAAGGAACTGTCTTAAGACCGCCATCGTCTAAAGATTTCTCTTTACCCTTTGATACGGAGGTTGACTTCTCCGGTTCTAATTCCTCAACCTTATCGGGGTTGATAGCCGATTCAGACTTTTCTTTTGAATCTTTGTCTGGTTCAGATTCCTCTTTAACGGCTGGAGGAGCCGATTTGTCATTGGCAAGTGATTGTTTGTCAAATTTGTCATAGATAGCTTCTCGTTGTTTATTAGCAATTTGATTACCTAATGACAATCCATCTGGAGGCGGTGCCTTTACAATTGGCTTACTATCTCCTTCTGGTTTTCCTTCTGGTACTTTATTCTCATTACTCATTTTAATTCCCCTTTTTACGAGTTGGGTTATTCTCGATGCATACTCTACGGGAGTATGAACCGCAACTCCACCCTTATTTTATTTTTAAGAATGTACTAATCTTACTTAAAATTCCACGTTCCTGTGCTTGTTCAAAAGCTGCTTTAGCATCCTCTTTAATTTTTCTAATTAAGGTACCCATTACATCTTTATAAAATCGTTTAGTTAATTGAGCTTCTATAATACGAATATTATTTGAAGGATCAACATTGTCTAATTGTTTTTCAGCATCATCATAAATTCGTTGCCAAGCGGCTGTAAACAATTTCCATTCTTCAGAGTTTCGAATAGTTTCAAGAGTAGATCCATCTTCTAATTTTGCAATTAGAGCTGTATGATCTAGTTCTTTATACTCATCATCTTGTTGATAAAACTCTTCAATATCTTCGTTCATAATTCCACCCTTTTATAAATTTATCTTTGTTGCATTTGACGCATTAAATCTTGGTACTGTGCTTCCTTTGCATTAGGTTGTGGTACATTTTGTCCTTCTGCTGCTTGTCCTTCTTTTCCACCTTTACCTGGTTCTCCTTGTGGTGGTTGAATAGGAACTAAATATTTTTTCATATTTTTAATTCCAAGTTGAGGTGCAGTATCCATAATCATTTCAGCAACATTAACTAACACAGGATTTTGAATTGAAGCACCTGTTTTCATCATTAACATGGTAGAATTATTAGCTTGAAGAGAACGATCAATCATCATAAACTGTTTCTGTAATAGTGATTGACGACTTACTTCATTTAATCCAACTGATACTTCTACGTCCATATCAAAGTTAAGATCATAAATATCACTAACTTGTTCTCCCTTATCTTTTCGTAATGCTGCATTCGCTATTCTAAAGATACGCTCATCTGTTTCAAACTTTTGGATTTGATAAGCCAAAAGATAAATTACTTGTTTAAATAGTGTATTACCAACAATAGCTGTAAAGAGTCCTTCTTTAGCATTAGCTTCTTGAAGATTAATTTGAGCTACGCCAGTTTTATCACTAGTTGTATCTCCACGTTTAGTATCATTAACACCACTCATTTCATCGATCATTACTTGGTCAGCATTTGTTTCCATGTAGGAGGTTTGAGTAACATCAGGCAATCGTAATTGTTCAATTGCTCCTTGACCTGGATTTCTACGTACAATAAATCCTGGACGAAGGTTGTTTAAAGATTGGGTATCTACTCCAGCAAATTTATCAATACTCCATCCACCCATCATAGCTAAGAGTTGATTTTCTTTACGGAGATTCATTGTCATATTAAGGTCTTCTTGAGGTCCAGCTAATGGTTGCACAAGACTTTCTGGAACTAGTTTATGCGCTTCCAAAAGAAGTGATCCAACTGCAATAGGATAAAGATCTTTACCATAGGGGCTTTCAATTGGGTCTATTAAATAAACAGAGGCTTCTCCATCCCCAGGATTTAGTACGCAAAAGTAGATTTGCCCATTTTTACGATAAAAACATTCTAAAACTCTGTACCGTAGCTTTACTTGATCTTCAATTTTAGTTCCAAGTGCATCTTGAGGATAAGAACTGCCTACTGTTCCATTTGAATATGCAGATGTTTCTTTATGATCTCGTAATGGATCAACTTCATTATAATAGCGGGTTTCACGTAATTGACTCGTAGGAAGGGTTACTGGAGTACACTCCTTAATATTATTATAACCCATTTCTTCCATTTGATTTTTAGTTAAATAATTCTCAAGAATAGCATATCTCATATCAGACGGAGTTGCAGCACTCCAATCTAGGCACACATGTTCTAGGGGGTAATTAGTCATACATGGCTCATCAATATTCATTTCTTCATTGTATTTCCAATGTACTTTAACTATTCCCGTCCCTGGACTAATACAATCCATAAAAGCCCAAATAAACTTAGTAAAACCATCTCTACGTCTAAACAACCATTGAAGTCTGAATTTAGTCATGGTATCTAATACTGAGGCTTTCATCCAGTCCATTACATCATCAAATCCACGAATTTTAAATTTATTGTCATCCATTAAAAAGGCTTGATATAAAGAAGCTAATAATCTAATAGTAGAAGACCAGACTTTTCGAAACTTAATCTTTTGTCTCTTCTTTATTGTACTATAAAGTTTTTCTTTATGAATGGGAATACCCTTAACAATTTTTTGATTATTGGACCATTGAATCTCTAATCGGTCTCTAAGTGATTTAGATTCAGAATAATATGATAGAATTGTAGCTTTAATTTCATCGGGGTTTTTAGGTTTTTTATATCTTTTCTCAACTTTAAATGGGTCCATGTCTACCTCTCCTATTAAATAAATCTTTCCTCAAAAAATTGTTCCTCAGTTCCATTTAATGGTCCTTCTGGAGGAATCCATTCTAAAGGCTTTTGAAAAATATAGCGCATTGCAGCATGTAAATCTTTTGGTCCCTCTTTAATTTTATCTTTAATACCACGGGACATTTCATTTCGGCTTCTATCTCGTTCTAAAGTTTGCATTTCTTCTACTAACTTCCATACTTCTTTTGTTTTAAAGAAATATATTTTAGGTTTTTTTGTAAATTGATCTGGTTTTAAATACTGTTTAATTGCATCCACACCCGCTTTAATTGATCCTTCAAATTTTTCGGATGGTAACATAGCTGGTATAGGGTTAGGGGGTTTTTTATATTGATCAATAATATTAATATCTGATAAAGCTTTAATCTCATAATCTAAAGATTTATCGTATACTGTCCATGCCAAACGATATCTATTATTAACGACTCTAGTTGCTAAATCACGCTTAACTTCTTCAATATCTGATTTTTCTTGGTACGCCCCAATAACGTAAATTATTCCTGCTCGATCTACAGCTATTTCCACACAAGCAGTTGGTTTAGCTAAATGGGGGTCAAGACCACGTAATATAGTATATTTGTTGTGATCTAATTCAAATGGATCAATCATGTGAATAGCAGGGTTAATCGCCGCAGAACCTGAATAGATTAAACCACTTAATGAAACAAATTCACCTAATAACCGCATTTTTCTTTCTTCATAAGTATCTAGATCCTCCGCCATTTTATCAACAGTATTAAAATCTGCATACTTATTGGTTATAATTGGAAATTTAAAACATTCAACAATATTTCCATCTTGACCTGACTTTTTCAAAAGAGTTGTAAAAGTCCATGTTAGACCATTCGTAGGGGTCATAAAAAATTCTATATCTAAACCTTTACCACCATTTGCAACAAATCGAGGTAAACATTCATCATAAAATTCTTTAGGTGGTTCTTCATCAAAATGGGCAAACCAAAGACTTGCGCCTTGAGACTTACTGACTTGTTTTTCACAGGACATAAATTTAACTTGGCCAATAAATTTTTTGCCATCTTTATAGTACCTTAAAATTTTTTCTTGTTTATTATATGATTTTTCCCACATACCATCTTTCATATAACTTCTAGGCATCCATTCTTTAAATTTGGGGGCAATTACTTCTTCAATTAATTCATTACTTAGTCCATAAATACGACCATAAACAGGCCATTTTTTAGGTAGTTTCCATTCTGGAATTATTCCTTTAATAGCTTTAGGTACATCTCCTGTTATTTTACAATGAGCTTTAACCGCATTAAGAACAGATTTTCCCACTTGATTGGCCCCAAAATTTCCAATAATACGGGCTGTAGATTTAAATGATTTATCCATTCCGTAAAAGGTTGCTGGAATATCTTCTGGTTTAATCCATTTCTTTAGAAGATTTACTCCTTCTTCTGATACGGCTCCATCAGATGGTTCATACCACCAATAAGGATCAACTTGTTTTGTCTCTTCAAATAAACCACTAAGCTCTTGTTCTTCTTTTTCACATTGCTTTAATAAGCTTAGACGTTGATCAATTGAAAGATTAGTAAAGTCCACTTATTTCTTAGCATCCACAGGTTCAGTTTTTTCATCTTCAATACGTTTTAGTTCATTTAACTGACCCTGAATAAACTCTGCAATTCCCGCTAATTTTGTAGTAACCACAATAGCTTGTTGATGTTGTGTAACTATTACTTGAAGTTGCTTTTCTAATTCTTCTTTATTCATTTTTCCCACCTTTTTAAACAATTATTATGATAATTCTAAACCATTTCCTGAATTATACAGCATTTCGATTTGTGAAGTTGTTAGTTCTTTAGTAAAAAGTAGGATATCGTCTAGATCTCCTGTATAAAAAATGGCTGGAGCAACTCCTCGTGCGCCTATAAGACAATCAGATACATTAGTAATCGAGGCTGTTAAATTATCAAAAATTATAGTTGAAGTCTGTAAAGCACCATCTATATAGCATTTAATTCCTGCAGCTGTACTTGAGCCATCATATGTCATTACAAAATGATGCCATGTTCCATCATTTATTATGGGCTCAATACTAGTTTGTAGACCATTTCCTCCGCCAACAGTATTAGCTATGATAACTTGAAATGCAGTACCACCTGTAGCCAAAACAGACCATCCTGGTTTATTGCCTGTATTTTCTTGTCTACTTATTACAGTCATAGAGCTGGTATTTGTATAAGAAATCCAAAAGGATATGGAAAATGGGCTGGTTCTAGAAAAATTGGCAATATCCCCACAAGTTACATATTCATCAGTACCACCCAAACGTAATGCATTATTTAATTTTCCTGCAATCCAATCCCCATCTTCCATATTAGTCGCTGTTCCATTTCTGCTATTTCCTGAACTATCGGCTACAGATGATCCTGAAGATTCATTAAGAGTCCAATGAGCATATAACCCCGACAATAGGGATGTTATATCATACTCTGAAAAGTTCCCGCCTCCAAATCCCATACTTAACTCCAGGCTACAATTTCGGCAACATTTCCAGCTGCCTCACATTGTAGATATAAAGTTTTATTTTGACTTAAACCAACAATATCTTCCCAATAACCACTAGGATCAATGGTAATATAGTTAATTCCTGATTCTCCTGATGTATAAGCTAATTTAATACTGTTGATCTTCGAGCGTGGTTTAATAGAAAATTTACGGCAATTATTTGGTAGTAATTGGCTGTATTCAAAATTAGGGATAGTTAAGGCAAGACTATAGTTAATAGCCTCACTAGATCCTGCTAATTGATTTTCTCCAGCATGAAATGTCATTAATCTTTTCTCCCATACTTTATTTCATCTTGTGTTAATTCTAAAATTCGTAAAGTTAATAGTCTAATAAAATCTTCTAGATCAGTAGATTGATTAATATGTTCTCTAATAATCATTTCAATTTTTTCTTGTGTTGTTAATCCAGAATATTTCATTTATGAATAAAACGATATTTCTTCTCTTTTACTTTATCATTATAATCATCTTTAGCTTTATAAGGTTTATGTAAAGTTAAATCATATTTGGGGAAATATTTGGCTTCGCCGGCTTTAACAGTCCCAGCTAAAATAGTTAGTTCTTTTTCTGTAAGAGGTTTTTGTTTCTTTTTCTTAGGCATATTAATATCCTCACATAGTTATTGTATTAGGTGAATAAGGATTCACTAAAGCACTTGCTTTCTCTAATACTATTTTTGCTTCTGCTCTTAGGGCTGCTGTATCTGCTCCAGTTTTAGACTCAAGAGTAGCCAGTTTTTTCTCAAGAGTTTTTACTATTTTTTCTAATTTAATAATCTTCTTTTGTAAGTCAACTAATTCTTTCATTTTCCACCTCATTAATAAGTAGTTCAGTTAATTGTTCAATTACACTTATAAAACGTGTAATTTTATACTCTAACGTTTTAATCTCCTGCCTAGTATCTACTAAAGTATCTTGTAATTCATTAATTGTGTCTTCTCGAACTCGTAATTGCGCTTGTAAATGAAGTATTGCATTATTAGTAACTTCCATTTTAACCCACCTCTTAATTAGATTCTGGTATTTCTGGTGTCTGTAATGATTTTTGAAGCGCCTCACGTACATGCTGTAATTCAATTAAACGTTTTTGTATCTTATCCCCAACCTCACTAATTTCAATTTTAGTTACGTCTTCTCCCCGAAGGAGGCGAACTTTATCAATTAGAGTTCCTACCGTGAGTGATACCTGGCCTGGTGTTAATCCTTTTAACGTTTTACCACTAGAATCAAAGTCAGATAAAATTTGATTAATAATATGATCAATTTTATCAGCTTGATGCTTTTTAATATCTTTAATAATTTCTTGGCTTTGGGCAGATGGTTTGTATCCTTGAATGATCTTTCGAATGGTTTGCCAATGGACTCCCATCTCTTTAGCTACAAATTCTGTAGCAGCTTGAGAAGATTTGCCCGTAATGCGCTGCGCATCATAGGCAGCTTGGATCGCTATTTTTTGTGTTTCTGAAAATTTTGATTTAGCCATTAAGTTTTTTCCATAAATAATGAATTATATTAAAAATTAAATTTAAAGTATTAATAAAATATGGTTTTCTCTTTGAGTCAGTTTGTTTAGCAGAAATTTCCGTGCATTGTCCACAATAACATTTAAGACCATAATCATGATTCCATTTAAGTGGTTTCATATTTATATGTTGTTCCTCTTTTGGAGATCCATTAATATAAAAATTGGTGGTCGCAGTAGAAAGCATATTAACAGCTATTTTTGGCGTTATAGCTTTAATAGTAGCTTCTTTAGCATCACAAAATTCTTTAATATTTTGTTTTATTTCGTCAGTAGTAAATGATTCAATATTTTGTTTTATTTTCTTATCCACTAAGTTTTAAACCTCTCATATATAAGAATTCCATTTCGCCATCGATTTTTATTTGGTTTAAGAATACGTTTAGGAATTTGAAGTCCAGAATGATACCAGACCCACCCATGGAAGAACTTATGTGTAATTTCCACATATTTTCCTGAACCTAGAATATTAAGAGCATCTGATTTTAATAAATTTATCAGATTATAATATGGAACACTATTGCTATATTTCGTTAATTTATTATAACAAGTTTGTTGTATCATTAACTCACCAATAAACTACAATAATCTGCTCCACTGTGACATGAGCAGAGACAAACCTCTTTAATAGATCTACCATCTTGAAGTGTCTTCGCCATACTCAAAATTCCACAATGCTTACACTCAATTCGGCCAGGAATTCGTTGTTTAGCTATGATCTTTTGAAAACACTCTGTGTGGAAAAAAGCTCTTGGTCGTGCCTCACCTTTGGTGCCTAACGCCTCTCCAGAGGTACTAAGTATCTTTTCTTTAGCTTTATTAATCCGCACTACATTATGGGCCCCAGGTCCCGACCCATGAATAATAGGCTTTCGACAGTCTGAACAATAGGCTGGATCAGGTATAGGTAATATGTGACCATACAATAAAACGTCCTCTTGTTCTTTATCTGTTAGTTTCTTTGCCATAAAACCACCTTTATACCCGCTTGAATGTAAATTACCCCCTACAAAACCGTCGTTAGTCGGGGTCGCTGAGAAATCTAGAATCTGATCAATGATCCCTTCTCAACCAAATTATTAAAAGAATTCCCGCCTCTCTTTACCATCAAGACCAACCCACACCTTAGTTCGAGTTCCCGCCCCTTTATTCAAAATAATAAAACCAGCTTCTGGGGTGTAGGTTTTAGAAGTTAATCCAATATCACCTTCAAATCGTTTATTAGTTTTAGACCGCGGGTTCGGCTCTGCCTCACATAAAGACAAAGACTCGTCTAATTTAGCCCACTTCGCTTGCCCTAACTTAGCGTTATAGGCTTCAAGAGCAGGTTCCGTCTGTGCTGTCGAATTAATCTGATTTTCTAATTGCGTAATCTCATCTCGAAACTCCATGGTACTATTAATGGCAAAAGCCACCTTATCCCGCAATTCCGCATTCTCGCTTTCTAAGCGGACTATTTCATTTTGCAAATCACTAATTGTCTTCTCCATCTACGCCCCCCACCCCTTTATCAGTTTCTAGATATCTTTATCAATATCTTGATTTTCCAATCGCCGAATTGTCCGCCGCATGCACTCAATCTGAGTTTCCGCGTATTGCAACCTGCGGGCTAATTCTAAAGTTACTTGAGATTTCTCTCGCCACTCGGAAGTTAATTGCTCTTCCACTTTTTCCAACTTACGAATAAATTCTGCCTCTTCTGGAGTTTCCATTCTATCTCCTGTACTATCTTATTAACATATAGACTCTTAAGTGCTAATAACATTGTTTCTTAGTGTTATATGGAGTTTATGGAGTTTAGTATGGTTTATAAAGTGTTATAACAAATTAAGAGAGTTTAGTGCATTATAGTTGATAGTTTACTATATACTATAAACCTTTTTATAGGATAATTTTATCCCAAGGAACCTTCTCCTCTCCTCTCCCATCCCCCCATCCCCCCTGCCCCCACACCCTTCTATCAACGGTTTTCATAAGATCTAGGGGGTTGAGCTTCTGGGGTAACAACTCTCCTCTCCTACCTCCTCTCTCTTGTGTGTCTAGATGCTTTATGTGGAGGATGAGTGGGTGTTGGACAAGATTGTCTCCGCACCATCTAAGCCTCCTCCCCCTATTATACTAGTAAAGATCTATATAACACTAGTGTCTATAGGTACTAGTACTATATATAATACCATTATAATAAATAATAGTATAGTATTTAGTATCAAGTGGGAAATTATCACAATATTATCTTATTCTTTTAAAGTATAGTGCTGATATTTGGACATACTCCCCACACTATATAGCCACCTAAAGCGGGTTTATTCTACAAACTATTTAATATATCTTCTAAGTGCTTGATAATGAGGGTATAATAAGCTATAATTATTCACTAATATTTCATTAATATATCATCATGTTGTCATGGGTTACGGGTATACTGTAAGGGCTAGAAGATAGTAGACAAGGGGGCACAATATGACATATAAAAAAGACGGGCTAGGATTCGCCGAAACAATGCAAGCTATGATCTATTTCCCTAAGATTTATGAGACAATATCCACTAGTGAAATGGACGACAATGAGAAAATAGTTGTCTACCAAAAGACAATAGACTTGTACAACTTAGGATTGATTGAAGCCACCCAATAATTCACCAATATTTCACGTTGTTATCATCATAATGTCACAGATTACGGTTACACTGAGGTATCAGAAGTAAGACTTGGATAGAATGGAGGTAACTAAAATGAGACAAATAACAATCAACGTAAACGGTGACAAAATTAGAATAAAAGCTCGTGCATCTTATACTCACAATGGAAATTATAACGGGTATATTGTCAGGGTAAACGATAAACGATATCACTTTCACTCATTGATGGTGATGCAGGAAGCTATTGATACAGCATACGTTAAATATGTACGGGAAAATAGATAAAACAATGATTTATTTTATCAACGGGCAAATGTACATTCGATTTCAGAAGAGAACTTTAAAAATAATCAAAAGGTATCTCAGGAAGAATTAGACAATCTTATTAAATAAGGGGCGTTATTATGAGAGATGACTATAAACCAATTATCAAAAAGGTGCCAATGGGATATCAAGGCTTAGTGGGGATCTATCAAGATGGTGTTTATACAGATTATTACGCTAGTGATGATGCGGTATTTGATAGTGAAATAATAGCATTACATCATGCACAAAGAGAAATTAGAAAATATAAAGCAATGGATGATTTACATGAATTCAATAATCAATAGGAGACATTCTAATGACTAATAAATATTGTGGTGATTGTGAAGATTGTAGTCAAAGGCGAAATTGCAATCCTGGAAAATTTCATGTGTCTTTGGCACAATACATCAAAGATAAAGATGCGGTTAAAGAGCGAACTATTGAGCATTTTTATATTTATGAGGATATGGTTGAATTTATAAACAACCATGGAACATATCCTTTATATGGTTGGTGTGATGATCAAGTCAATACCGCTTTAGGCTCATGGCTAATTAAAACAAAAGCTTATGATGCAGAATATAGTAAAATAAAGGACTAATAAAATGAGTCTAGTATTATCCTTACCTATCCAAAATGTAGCCAAGATCCCACTAGACAACCATGGCTTCGTGATTGTGATTAGTGGTGGGATGATGAAAGTTTATAAGCATAAATAAACGTTTACAACACGACTTAAAGAATATAGAGAAAATGAACCTACAACGTCATTTAGAATCAATCGAGTTAAAGTACAGGAGGATTAACTAGTGTATATTGAAACTTCATTAGACGGAACTGAAAGAGACTTAACAAAAGAGGCAATGATGACTATACTACACTTCTACTATCCAAATTGTGCAAATGAATTCGATCAAAAGATGCGCTTTGATGGTGAGAGAATAACATGTATTATACATTAAATGGACAACTGTATTTCAAATTCATCAAGAAAATAAGGAAATAATTCATCAATATTTCATCCAATTGTCATTATAATGTCACAGATTGCAGTTATATTTAATATGCAAAATAAAACAACAAGGAGAATAATATGAAAATAACTTCCGATTATCTAAAAAAAATTGGGGCTTGCAAAAAAGGAATACGAGCTTTTAAGGCTCAAAAACAAACAAACTTAGTTTCTTTAATAAAATTAATGTCTGAAAGAAATAAATTTGAATGGGCTAACTGGTTAATAGTTAAAAACTTCAATCATGTACAAAAGATTAAATATGCTATTTATGCTGCTGAACAAGTAATTGACATATATAAAAAAGAATATCCAAATGATGACCGTCCACAACAAGCTATTAAAGCAGCAAAAAAATGTTTAAATATTAAAGGTTATAAGGCTGCCTATGCTGCTGCTGATGCTGCCTATGCTGCTGCTGATGCTGCCTATGCTGCTGCCTATGCTGCTGCCTATGCTACTGCCTATGCTACTGCCCGTACTGCTGCCGATGCTGCTGCA
>Ga0255054_10000745_pt1 | contig 19203 bp, 17 predicted proteins | sample JV7_2_23_MG_FD_188634 | JGI IMG/M metagenome (GOLD analysis project Ga0255054, IMG submission 188634) | Seawater microbial communities from Jervis Inlet, British Columbia, Canada - JV7_2_23 | ecosystem: Environmental > Aquatic > Marine > Inlet | place: Canada: British Columbia | collected...
AGAGAGCGTCCTCGTCTGGCGCTCTCTGACCCAGTGGCTTGGCGGCATGGGCATCATCGTCCTCTCCCTTGCCATTCTGCCGATCCTGGGCGTAGGGGGGATGCAGCTCTTCGAGGCGGAGGTGCCTGGACCCACTTCGGACCGCCTCCGACCCCGCATTCAGGACACCGCCAGGCTCCTGTGGGGCGTCTACTTCCTCATTACCGCGGCCGAGGTTGCGGCCCTCATGCTCGGCGGGGTGAGCTTCTACGAGGCAGTGTGTCACGCCTTCACCACCATGGCCACCGGGGGATTCTCCACCCGCAACGGCAGCATCGCTGAACTCGGCGGAAGCTATGTCCACTTGGTGGTGACCTTCTTCATGTTCTTGGCCGGCGTGAACTTCTCTCTCCACTTCCAGGCGCTGCGTGGAAGGGTTGGCAGGTACTTCCGTAGCGAGGAGTTCCGGTTCTACCTGGGCGTGCTCGCGACCTCTGTCCTTGTGGTTTTCCTCTTCAACTTTCGAGTCTACAAGGACCCACTAACAAACCTCCGGGACTCTGCCTTTCAAGTCACTTCCCTCATGACCACCACCGGCTATGTGACCGCCGACTACGAGCTCTGGCCAGTGCTGGCCCAGTACATCCTCGTCGGGTTGATGTTCGTAGGCGGCTGCGCGGGCTCCACCGGCGGCGGGATGAAGAACGTCCGGGTGCTCCTGCTCGTGAAGCACAGCTTCCTGCAGCTCTCACGGCTCATCCACCCGCGGCGGGTACGGCTCTTGAAGATCGACCAGAAGACCGTCTCGGACGAGGTGATCCAGAGCATCCTCGGCTTCTTTGCCCTCTACATCGGGATCTTCGTCTTCGCCTCCCTCGGGATGGCCGCGCTCGGCGTGGACCTGGTGACCGCCGGGGCCTCGGTGATCGCCTGCCTCTCGAACATCGGCCCCGGCCTCGGCCAGGTAGGCCCCACGGACAACTTCGCCCACCTGCCGGGGGCGGGCCACGTGCTCCTCTCCTTCTGCATGCTCGTGGGGCGTCTCGAGGTCTTCACGGTTCTCGTCCTTGTATTCCCGTCCTTTTGGCGCAAGTAGCCTTCCCTGGCTAGCTTGTGGCCGATTAGATACGTTTTGCAACCAGTGGGAAAATGTGTTGGGGGGTCTCAAGTATTGTATGGATATCTTCCGCAACCGCGATGGCACAGCGGAAAAAAAGAACGAATATATCTTACATACTAATTACGGACTCTTTGGATGCTCGGTTAGGGACTAGGAAGCTCAATTTATCCCCCAGTAATACCAAAACGCTAGTATGCAAACTTCCCTATCAGTTAGTTTGGTTCGTCTATGACCTTTTCGACGGTTTCGATTTTCCACTATATATCATGCTAGTATCTTCTAACCTATAATTTGCAACATAACTGCTATTTATGTTGAGCTCCGCCTACCCCTAAATAGTTTAGATCTGTTTAACATACATGCATCCTTTCGGTATCGGTTCCATCTTTCAATTAGCGTTTCCTCATAGGACACCCACACTTTTCCGCACCCATACACAGCAGAACCCAACTCCGCCCTTAGGAACTCGGTAATCTGGTGAAAATCGGGGTTGAAAAAGGGGTGTTTACACTTCAGGAGGTGGGTACTTCGGGAGTCAAAAATTGAGGTTTCTGCGTTAGTAAGTTTCAATAAGGACTCCGGTGGGAAGCACCAAATTGACGGGGTCTAAAAAACCGGGCATGCAAGAGGACTTGTGTTTTTCGCAAAAACCCTACTGACTCTGCTCGGTGAAATTTTAAGGAACCTGCAAAAACCACGAAAAGGAAAAGCATCGAGTTGACTTACTTGTAGTTACCAAGATTCCGCCCTACAATAATCAAATCGTAGCCACGACGAAATTTTACAAATTCGCATCAGATAATGACTAAAAAGCGCAAGAAAAAGAAAAAAGAACCTGAAAAGGAAAGGTATGAAATCGAAGTCGAAGATTGGGAAGTAGCTTATCGCTTTGAATTAAATACGGCCCCAAAGGATTTAGTTGAAGGGGTATTTTGGGAGCATTCGAGGCTGATTCTTACAGGCAAAATCCTTTCACCTATTGTGGAAAAAGCCAGTAACGCCAAGATTGAAATAGCAAGTAAGCCGCATATGGATGACCATTGGAAAACAGAACCAACAATAGAATCCGCAAAAGCAATAGGCTGGATGGAAATTCCGAGAGGAGAGGATACGCTTATATTTTATTGCTTGATACCATCTCGATCCTTGCCATCTATCATTTTGGCCGCAGGTTCGTCAAAGATAAGATTCATCTCAATATCTGGTACTAAACTCAAGTGGCGAAAAGGTACAATCTCAAGCGTTAGCCTTTCAAAAGACCGTTAGGAAGCTTGAAGGCGACCAATAGCCACTATGTTCGGACAAGATAATACTCGGCTCGTCTCATTACCTCGTCTATGCTGGTAAGCTATTCTGACCGCTGTCAGGTTGGAGTGAAACTCGTTGCTAACATTTGCATGGTCAAATGTTAGGTGCTGCAAGTTTTACTTGCTTGGCCGTGTGAGTAGCTTGTCTGGACTGCAAGTATTATTAATAACCGAAAGAATATTTTGCAGTCCTATCAGTAATGCGTCGTAAGATATGAGGATACTATCAGTGAAGCATCCAGAATCAATTTCTCCATCCCAAAAGGTGATAACATCCGAAGCGATTATTTGAAAAGTAATCGGATTGATAGAGTATTTCTCATGCTCATTTTGCTGGTTTTTCTGGTTAAGTAACTCCAAGCAAAAGTGATATCTGTGTGGTGGAATGGACTGAAGACCAGTGACCGAAATAGTGCCGTAGTTTTGCTCTCTGCACAATTTTATCTTAAATTCAAAATCGCAATTGTTGTGACGAAGTGTTGAGGTTATTGTATATGTTGCCCACATACGATTCTCGGATATATCTTCTATCGCGTGGTTTCGTGTTTCGAGCAAATCCCTGACTTCAAGAGCGGCTGAATAATTCTTCTCTACTCTCTTATCATCCATTGCGTTTCCCTCCTTTAGTGTCCTTCTGAGTCTTTCCCAACATTGCGTTGGGCTGTTGCATAATCACAATCACCGGCGTAACCGTCAGCAATCCTAAACCTCCACTTCTCAGTAGCCTCAGGTTTGCATGTTTCTAAGATCTTTTAGCCTTACTTTCTTCACGCCATGTTTGGTCATTGACAATGTAAGAAATCGTTGGGCGTGATACCTTAAATCGCTTGGCCAGTTTTGTCTGGCTGTAACCATAACCATCGTAGAGCTCACGGATTTTCTGGACCTTTTTCCAATTGAGTTTAGCTCTGCCGTTGTTTTCACCGACGTTGATATTCATACGGGTCACCTCCTTGTTTATGGGTTGTATATTTGATTTACAAGGTTGCAGTTGTGGAGAGCTATTAGATCAATCAGTAACTGTAGATAGCGGATCGCGTAAATTGATGGATGTGAGGTTGCGATATGATGATGAGCCGTGGAGGTTCATCCCCAAGTCACCTCCATTGCCAATTGCGGAAAAGGGCTCGGGTGGGCTCCATCAAGTCCCTGAGCTCCTCGGTGTAGTCCCGCCAGAAAGCAGGCTCTTTGAGTGCCCATTTGATTTTCCACAGAGGTTGCCCCAGCAAAGAGCTTCTACGAAACCTGTTCTTTAAAGCCCAATTAGGCTGCCTGAAGGAGAAGCAATCCAATTGAAATAGCCAGCGCTTGTTTCGGATATCTTCCAACGAGTTTAGACCATGCTTCCTGAGAGATGCGTAATAATGCTTAACTTCCGTCCGGGTTAGTTTGATACCCTTTTTCAACTTCATCTCCCTCGCCTTATCGTACACTGACACCTGGAAAGCAGATTTTCTGCTCCCGAATATCAAGTCACCTTCTATTTCCTTTGGAAACACTCGGTGAGGCGTTCTAATGGCATCCTTGACTGTCTTGTCATCGACAGTGTAGTCAGTTGCCAGATGAAGATAGCTAGGGTAGAGCCCAAACCCCAGCTCGCCGAAAAAGTGTTCCACGGCTTCCACCTTAGTTGGGAATATTTGTCTAGTGGTTGGGGCGGCATCGAATATGAGTGTGAGGCCTCTGTTGTACTTCTTCTCTTTGATTCTGAAGTCAAACTTGTCCGATGTTTCAGAGTAGAAGACCCACACCCTTTCGTCTGGGTACCGATCGTAGTGGTGAAATCGGTAGCCGGGGATGCTTTCCCTCAGGGAGTAGAGGTTCATTTCCCTCAGTAGTCCCGGATCTTCGCCGGGTTCACCGGCCGGAACTACCAGAAACGCAACAGTGTCTAACGTGGCTGTCACCATGATCTTCATCAGTATCTCCTTACTTAAATGTTAAAATGCAGAACTGCATTACAACATTGAAGTTTGGGGTTTTTGTGTGGGTGGTTCGAGTTCCAGTTAGTTGGTAGGAGCAGGTTAACTGCTTAAGATACTTCGACAACTACCCACTCACACAGCTAATACCAGTAGGATACCGGCTCGTGTCCACTGCATTAGACCTCAGTGTGTATTACAGGGGCACATCAGTGGACTTTCTCCGGAACCCACTCCAGGTTTTCCGGGTTGTCGTTGGTGATATCACCATCTTTGTAGTTGAGTCGGTGTCCAGGAGGGCGAGTTCCGTTGAAGGCTTCGACAATCAGCTCCCCAACTCGATGGGTATGTACGTTCCCCTCTTCATCTGCGAGACTCACCACCCTGTAACCCTCCTCGTCCAAATCTGAGATAAGGTCTTCCCAAACGGGAGCATTTTGTGGAACCTTCCTTCTGTCCAAGTAGGTACTCTCGTCAGGTACTGGCTGAATCTTGATACGCAACTCTGCGTCCTCTTTAACGAACCGCATTTCACAACCGACAAACGGCGGATCGCACCAGTGCTGAAACCTACCGGGTATAGGTAAGTCCACCCTCTTTCTCTTCTCGTGGATCTCGTTCCAGTCAACAGATCTCCAAGCATCAATCAAAACGAACAAAGCAGGTGGCAACAGGTGGAAACCTTCATCTTGTAGGTAACCAAGAAAAAAGTGTTCGATGGAAATGTCCTTCCCTTCAATCACTATTAGGAATCTACCTTCCTCACTCACACGCGTTATCAGTGCATCAGGTGTGGTAGCTGCATACGCTTCCCGCCATTCCTTCTTCCGTTCTCGCTTGGTCTTTTTTCTCTTCTTTGCCATGGTCATAACTCCTTTTCTTTCTAGTCTATTAGTTTCTTGAGTTCATACAGTTTGAATAACTGATGCCTCGGTTAAACGATGCTGACCACTGTATGCTTCACTTCTCACCCCCCTTCGATTTAGATATTTGTATTGATTTACAAGATGAGAGTGTAAATCAGTAACTTTACAGTTTTTGTGAATTAATATTTATGCGATGGTACTTTAGTGTAAGCATATTTTGTTATTACAAATTTACAGTGGAAGCAACCTGAATACATTCAGCTTGCTGATATAACGGTAGTAGCAAGTTAAAATAATTCTATAAATACTTAGAGTAATACTTCAATACATATCTATGACCGTATCTCATAGAATCTGCTAGTAATCGGAGAGCTTTTAATATCTTATGTTCCTGACCTTCATACATTTCAAGCTCATGTAATATCAGTTCCTTAAGACCGATTGTTGTGGCTTTCAATAGAACCTCATTCTTGAAATCATTAATCGCAAAGATGTTATAGATATCAACCCACTCTTCAGCTATTACCCATCGTGGAAGATCTAAGTGTCCTAAAATTCTCTCAAAACTGCCTGGATAGTTCGCTAGTTTGGTTCTCAAATTATCGTCCGAATTTAGTTTTATCGACCCTAGTTTGCCGGGGAAGGGCTCAAGGTACCCTGGGCCAGCAAAGGCTGTCTCATGCCAAGTTCGCGAATCGAAAGAGGCTCGCTCAAACATTCCCAGTGCGATAGCCTGAGCAAGGACAAAAATGACCACTGGTGCTGATGAACCCAGAAAATGTACGTGCCTGATGCCTGCATGGTAGAGAAAAGACAATACGAAAGCGTTGCCTAAGGCATCTTTAGGTTTGTTCCTAAACTTCCTGATCGGATAGGCGTAAGTGCGTACATCAGGAGAGTAGAAACTATTGAAGTAGCTAGATATTTCTGCAGGATGTCGCGGCTGCAAAGCTATAATCAATTCGGTCTGTGGACATAGATATGGGGCCACTTTCAACATCTGATCCCTGGCTTTGCGTGACCGGGATTTTTTCCAGAAATAGACCAGATCACTGTCGTCACACCTGGATGGGTAATCTACCGTTAGACCCATCGAGGCATTCATTCGGCTGTACTCTCGACATAAAGGATCGATACCCAAGGTAAAAACGTTCGGATTATTGACATTGGTCTTACGCATTAAGCCGACGACGATCTTCTTGCCCTTTTCTAAGGCCCAAAAAAGCTGTAGACCTCCAGAGTCACAGCAAATGATCTCCTTGTCCTTTAACAACTCAAGGTGCTGCGAAGGGACCGGCCTAGTGCTGTTGAGCATCAACGACCTACAGTGCATCAAAAGTTTGGTGTCGTATTCTGGAATGACCGGAAGGTAGACGAGCCGATTAATCACTGTACTATCCACATTTACTCAAAACACGAATCGGCCAAGGGGCTTGATACCCGTTTGGCCGATTCGTGTAAGTTACGGTGAAACTAAGAAGCTATAACCAATTCCGCTAGTAACTCCAGGTGTGCGCCCACAGTCTCGTGTAGGTCTTTCAAGTCCTCAAAGAGACCTTTGGACTCTGCTGCAGTCAGTTTCTTCTTTGAAAACCTTTTAGTATCGATGTCCAGCACTTTCTGAACAATTTCATCCTTAAATGACTCCCTGATCGAAGGGAGATCTTGGGGACTTAGAGGTCTGAACTCTTTGTCTACCTCTATATTTCCGCTCTTTGCCTCCTTCTCACGCTCAGATGGCTTCTCTTTCGGAGGAGGCTTTTCCTTGGGCTGAAACAAGGCCTTGTAGGCCATGAGAGCCACTGCTTCAGCGATTTCTGGATCACTCTTTTCTTTCTTCTTCAGATCTGCAATCTTGTGGTCGATTTGTTTTCTCAGTTTTGCCTTGTTCAGCTTTGGGTTCATCATATGGACTAGGTAAATCGTAAGACTCTCGCCTTTGCTTTGCAGGTAATCGTACAAACCCTTGACGGCCTCAGGGCCAATGTGCTCTCCGAATCGGTTGAGCGTTTCGATGCGGTACTCCTTTTGGGGAATCTGATCCTTCAAGACGTTGACGAGCGTCATTTGTCCATGACGCTTGCCTCCCTGTCCGTAGACTTTGATCCCTTGCTCCGAGATCGCATGTTCCTTGGTTTCCAAGATGAACCGAGTCTCCTCCAAGAGGTGAAATGGCTTGTGATCTCGAAGCACATGTTCGGCTCGCTCGACTACCGCTTCTTCTTCGCATTGGATCTCACTCACCACAAGGCAACGCAGTTTTTTCAGCTTCATTTCTCTGGCCTTATGAAAAAAGCATTTGCCTTCGACAACGAAGAGTTTGTCGGCCTCAGGGTAGTACACAGCCTTGAGAACACATTGGCGCAAGAACTCTTTGAGTTTGGTGTCTTTATAACCTTCGATACCTATCTCAAGATCCAAACTCAAACGATCTTCGCAAGGTGGATCGTGAAGCGTTGAAATTGGGATGTCTTGGATCATGCCAATAACAGGTTTCTTGCCGAGAACCTTTTTCGCTTTGTTACTCATTTTATTTCTCCTTTTTTATGCAGTGCCGTGGGCAAGCACCATGTCAAGGTCACGCTGATTCCCGATGAATCGCGGCAAACAAAAAGGGGGCGACGAAATCCTCGTCCACCCCCTTATGACGGCGTGCCAGTCCTTGGCACCTAGTGTTTTTAAAAATCAGCCTGTGGCTATTGCTATCAGATTACTTTGTCCTCCTTTACCACCTCCTTTCTTTTTGAGATACGTTGGAGTTTGTTGAAATACTTATACCTGTATCACCCCCTTTCCCTTTTTGGCCATGAAGACCAAATAAAAAAGGCCCCAACCATTGGCTGGAGCCTGATTACACTGACTGAATACTAGGAGGAGTCTGCCTGGACTCCCATGATAAAACAGACGGCTTTTTAGACGGCTTTTCTTGCTGCTAGATGTATCTTCATGATTCTTATTGCTTTAAAAGTGGGTGGAATACGCTCTGAACCGGCCTTTTAGGCCGGCAATATCCATCGATCAGAAGGTATCCCCATCTTCCCTATATCTTCCCTTTTGTACCATGTGCATGCGTAAGTATGCGAAATCATGCACTCCATGCTCAGCATGCACGACAGGAAGTTGAAAACCTGGAGCCCAGGAATATGTCCTTAATTTAGTGAGTTACGTTAGATGGATAAACCAGGTTTGCGCTAAATGGGGTTCAGGGGGTCGGAGGTTCAAATCCTCTCGTCCCGACCATTTAGACAACAAAACAGCCGCTCTTGTCCAACAAGAGCGGCTGTTTTTCTTTCGATCCTACAATTCCAGCTCACGCTGTCCTGCTCCAGCCTAACAGATTCATATTTAGAGACTACATATAGTGGCCGGAACTCGAAAGGGAAAGTGTGCATTAAAGTATGTAATATACACTCTGGCTGCGATAAAGGTAAGATCACCTTTCAATCCATCGAGCGACAGGCCTGTCGTCTTTGTTAATCCAAAGAGCAAATGCACGCCGGTCGAGATCAGATAATAATACCACGTTGCGTAACCAGTTTGTCTCCTTGCCCAATTCTACTGGAGCAGACCACATGCCATCGCGGTATTCGAGGTAGTAAATGAACTTTGTTCCCCCGGTCGGAAAACCTTGATCCCACCAAATACCAAGCGCGAGAAAACGCCCTTCCCCAGCTGGTTCCACATCTATCACACCATCAAACTCATACATATGGACTTGCGTACCAATCTTGCCGTCCTCAACGATGTAACTGAATGAGTAATGAGAGCCTGCGCTTATTGTTATAAGGGCGGTTCCAGTCTCGGGATCAACAGCGATGTCGTGGCACTCCAAAGACCAATCACCTTTTGTGATGACACGCCCGGAGATTTTGGCTAATGTACGAGGCACCTCCTCGTGATCCGAACTGAAACTTTGATTACTCTCGGAGCTCTCCCCCAAGGTCATTGGTTCGATTCGCATATAAGCGCATTGTGTGTCCCTGAAAGTACCTCCTTCCTCAGTCTTGTAAAATATATGTAGTGTTCCGCTTTCGTCTGCTGCAATTGAAGGATTCTCAATTTCAAATTTCGTCTCAACTTCAAACAATGCCAGTTTCGACCACCCTTCGGGGGTTTTCCGAGCCAGGACGAGCTTGTCAGGATAAGAGTGCCACGGAATCAAACAACAACCAGGTGCCCCGTAGCCAGCACCAGCGATTATATACCAATCCCAATCGCCTGGCGCTCCGACATCCTTACCCTCTACACGAGAAAGGCAGAAAAGGTCTTGTCCGCCACGAATTAGCTTTACACAGGGCTGTTTCGAAAGCTTGTGCCACGTACCCTCCTCCAGCACGAAATGGTCCTCATCGACTATTGCATGAAGGTTGGCTGAGCTGTCGAAGGCAATATCGAGGTGATCATAAGACTCCGAGCTAGTTACTACCTCTCGGTTTAACACACCCTCTATACCAATTATGAGATGGTGGAGCTCCGGAGGTTTAGATGCCAAGGCGAGGACATGAACGCGACCATCTTGATCAAACGCTGCACTGATTTTTCTTACCGGCACATCCAGTAATTGTATCTCTGGACTCAGACGGACATCAGGTGAGGGCCGATCCGTAATGACCAGCGGGCCACGACCAGCACAGCCAAAAACGAGGAACACAGACAGGATGGCGACTTTGGTTGTTCTCGACAATGATCCGGTATCCAGCTTGTGTTCCGATCCTATTCTAGTGTTTATATGCTCTTTCATTTACTCGCCAACAGGATCAGTATCAACATTATCCTCAGTGGGTTCTTCCAGTACTAGAGAAATAGCCTCCCGCACTGCCCGGTCAAGGGCATAAATTTTAGTCGTTCCGACTGTATACGGAAAGGGAATGCACTGGACCAAACATCCCATTCCAATCTTGCCGTAAAATTCTTTTTGTCCTCTTATATATTCTATCAGCCGTGGTGGTGACATGCCGAACAGGTCTGCTGAGACATCAACCGATCCTCTCCAATGCTTGCCTCGACCAGCAATCGCCCCAACACCAACACCCCATATGTCGGTATAGGAGGGAAAGATCATCATGATCTCCACTTTGACCCTGATGATCTTTTCGACTTCAAGCCTTTTGCTCATCTCAGCAAGTCTTTCGGCCTTCCAGACTCTGGCATGGTCTCCCGGGTCATCTAGAATTCGATGTAGGGTTTCCACATTAGATTTGCCGAGTATCTTAAGCACCTTTTTAGGACCCAGCAGTTTACTGTTCCTTCTTCCTGCCAATGTATTTAAAATAGAGTTAGTCTCCTCGGCCATCTCCAAGTAGTCTTCCTCGGAATCGGCGGGCATAATGATATGGGCAGGTGTTACCGGCAGAATCGCAACAGGTTCTTCAATGGCATCTGTCCCCGGCAGCGACAAATAACTACGTCCCGCAAAGCATCCAGATACCGCTAGAACCAACGAGAGTAAGATCAGATAACGGATACGAATCATGCTAGAGCCTGCAACAATTTGAGGGTAAGAAGCTTTTTTGCCTCCAGCTTCATATTTGAGCAAGTGACGTGCCAACTCTGCAAGCAAAGTAATGACATTTAGAACACCTAATCAACTAACTGATATAGCAAGGTATTTTTGTGAAAGAGATGGGGATAAACCGAGAAGTAAACACTCTCACTACAGCGAGAAAAAGTCAACTAAGTTGACAGTTATTCTTATGATAGCCGAAAGAGTCTCTATTTCAGGGGAGCTAGATGGTGTAAACTAAGTTGACGGCCTGCTGTCAACTCGGTTGGCAGGAGTGCCCGTCAACTGGAAGAACTTGCATGGTAAAGTCATTTCGACCAGTGCGAAACTGTAGATTACATCCCTTAATTCACACTTTCGGTTCTAGGAAGGCTACTACTCCATGTGGGGGCGGGTCAAAAAGGGCAAAAGCGGAGTGAGCTTCACTGGCTTAACCAAGAAGAAGAGTATCGTAGATATTGATCAGCCTCTCACCGAGGATGCCTGCTAGACGCCTAAAGAAGATCACTCCATCGGCCGTTTTTCTCTCCAAAACCTTATCGAACGCTTCCTTGTCAATTCTGAAACACTTTGACGCCAGAACACACTCCGCGGATGCTGAATATAACTCGCGACCAACAAGACTCGACCAACCGAAAGCCTCTCCCGGACGATCCACGATATAAACCACCTGCCCAGTCTTCTCCATGCTCAACCTGACGCGCCCTTCGAGTAAAACATAGAAGTATTTGGCGTGATCCCCCTCACGAAAGAGAAAATCTCCTTCGGTAAACGATTCCGTGGTTGTGACAGCGTATAGTTCGTTTGTGAACTCCCAACTCATTCCTCGGCCAAGATCTGTCTGATCAATAAGCATTTCCTCCCCCCTGTATTCGGCGAAACCAAGAGCGTCAATGAGAATAAGTATAACTGATTTTTTGCGCATGTCTCATCTCTGTCGGCCACTAGACCCTTCAGCGGAGAGTTCGTGCCAAACCTAAGAGAGTAATCTTGAACTGATGCAACAACGATCTGAACTCTTCGATTCGTTGGAATAGGATAATCCGATACTGTGCTGACGAAGTTCGCTGGGACTCTAATGGGTGAATTTGAGAGATAAATTTACGTGTAGATCGAGAAATGTGTAATTCCCTATGCTTTCTCTCTTGCTTAACATTACATCCCTTAATCCACACTTATGAGACTGTTGATTTACGCGTAGAGCTTTTCTACCTCAAGCCTTCTAATTGATCCGCAAGATGGGCAAGAACTAGCACATTCTCTGCAATACCCGGCATCACATTCAGCGCATTTGTAAATTACTAGGAAGTTTGAGGAAAGTTTAGTGTCGACCTGGCATTTGCAATTGGGACAACAGGTGGTGTAAGCACTCATACGTCTCTTCCTAGAAAGCCCCCACCCCCATGCAAAGGTGGGAGCCATGAAATAGATTAGGATATGAGAATGTAAAAACTCTAACCTGAATGGTGGCTCGAACAATGCTGACAGGCCAGCTTTGGAGACGCATTGGAAAATGCTTTAATCAAGAAATAATCAACCTTGTATGGCTTCATTTCGACCTTCAGCGCAACCATTTCTCTAACCAGCTCTCCTCTGTGCGTTCTAAAGAAGTTCGCCTTTATAATTTTCAACTCTGCACAACCCTTAACGCATGCACTCCGGGAATCAACCATCTTTGCTTGCCGTTCCAATTTGGCAATTTTTTTGTCAACGTATTGATTGTAGTACGATTTTGATTTTGCAATTGCTGTTTGGCCAAAGCTGATAACGACTAAAACACAAAAAACTACTGCTATCGTTGCCATGATCTTCTTCATGTCCACCCTCCTTTTGGCCACGAATGAGACAAAGACCGACACACGTGGTTCCCATAGCGTGTCGTGCTCCCCGTGCAACCAATCTCTTTAGATGCTCTGGTATTTCAGAAGTATTTCGGGGCTACAGACTGGGGGAATAGAAGAGGCTTTCATTGGCGCTTCTAGCACAGGTAAGTGCTTCCAGCGAAATGGCAACAGGCATTAATTTGCTTGAAAAACAGCATAATCAGGCCCGTGAGAGTATGCGGAGGATAATACCCCTATTTCTTCTGTAGTAATACTATACTATTAGGCTCCACTCTCAGTCAATACAAAAATACCACATTGTGGTATGGGTTGGGTGGCCAAAGAAGAAGGGGTAAAGAGAAGATAATGATGAGAAATGCAAACCTAACTCCACCATTGCGAAAGCTTAGATTACATCCCTTAATCTAAACTTCGGCTGGAACTTAATCTGGCACAAGATATGGTTTGTAGTCGGGGTCGCTTGCTCAATCTCCCTGTGCCACGCTTTCCTAAAGTGGTTGGGGCGAAGATTCCATTACAAGCTCTCTGGAAACCTTACCTTCGCGCATCTCGAAAATGTGGACGAGTCTCAGCTTAGCCTTTGTACCAACTGGCAGAGGCATAACCCCCTCCCTCGATACCTCGAAAGTAAAGATGCTATCATCCACAACGCGGTCCTCGGTGGCGAACCGGTCGCGGCAATGAAAATCACAATCTCTAAGTCCAGAAAATAGTTCCACATAAGCGGCAGCCACTGCTTCCTTACCCTCAACAACTTGGTTCATGCAGGCACGCTCCCATATGATATCGTCCGTGTACATGCTCTTAATCTTTTCCCAGTCACCGGCCTTTTCTGCGTCGAAGTGAACCTGAACGGTGGCTAAATTTATTCCTATAATTTCTTGACTCATTGCGCCCTCCTTAACGAAAGAGGTAAGTCTCTCGCTGAGTTTAGATAATGATGAGCAACGTAAAACCGTCTCGATCACAGCAAAAGTTTACATTGCATCCCATAATTTTCAGTATAGAAATTTCTTATGTACTACAATATCTTCAGAGGTCTGGCCTGCAAGTAGGATAATCGGCCAGCAGTCCTTTTCTGTGTTTACCACAGAGCCTGATTTGCACGAAAGGTGTTTTTCAAAAGGAGGTGTCCTATGCAAGTCTCAAAAGCGGTTAAGACGTGTCTGGAGTATCACCAGGCAAACTCGGAAAAAAAACACATCTAACGGCTATCACTTCGTACTCGGTCAGTTCACAAAAGAATTTGGAAGGAGAAGAATTGACAGTATTACCTCAGAAGAGACCTTTTCCTTTCTTGCATTTCTGACCGGTGCCAAGAAACAGAGCACCAGGTACAGCAGGTGCGCTCACCTTAGAGCTTTCTTCAACCACATCCTCGATCGGTATAAACTCAGTTTTGCCAACCCTTGCGACACTCTTATCATCAAGAGGGTCTTTCGCCCGGCTCGAATAGGTATTAGGACCGTGATTGATAGAGAGACCATAGACGAGATCATCTATGGCAGTCTGAAGATAAGAGACCGACTCATTCTAGAACTACAGGCCAGAGCAGGGATGCGGATAGGTGAGGTACTCAAGCTGACCCCAAATGACATTGATGGTGTCAAGGTGACCATAAGGAATCCAAAAAGTGGCCGCGAGCAGGAAACTGTGTTCATTACCAGGCGGATTTCTGAAAGACTGAGAAACTATATCAAAGATCGAAACATTGGCTTAGACGAGCGAGTCTTTCCTATGAGCTACAATGGGGCCAGACTTTTAGTAAAAAGGGCCGGGAGATCTCGTGGCCTAAATCTGACACCCCATGACCTCCGCCGTCACGCAGCCACTTTCGCTAGTCGATCCGGTGTACCCCTGGAGGTAGTTTCGAAAGTCATCCTCCGGCACAGAAACTTGTCAACGACTCAAAGGTATCTGGGAAAGGTGAGTGAGTCAGAGGCGGCGAGTTGGATTGATAGAATCTATGAGTAAGGGCTGACCCTATCTTTACATTTGGAGACTACAACATTCTGGTGCAGGGCACTCCCCTGCACCAGTGTGGATTAAAGTATGTAATGTTGACTTTCAGGAGAACAGCGCAGACTCTGGATAAAGACCCTAGCGGTAAAATTGTACGAAGCTGTTTGTCCGTCACCCTTCCGGTGGTTAGGCGAGAGGCTCGCATGCCAAGGGAACACTATCTGCTTCAGCAAAAGTCAATATGTCACGGATGTCCCGCTTTTACGCTGCAGTCTCAAAAAATTTAATTGGTTTCCCCACTCGTGTCTCTCAAAGCACTGACGTGCGAGAAATCCTCGTATCCGGCAACTCTTAAAGAAACACCTGTAATGTCTTCTAAGAGCTTGACAACATGCATCTCTCCCTTGTCACCACCATACGTTGCCTTGGCACGATGAAAAATTTCATCCGCTTCATTTCCCATCGCTAACGGTACGCCCAAATCCCTTGCCAGTTCGTAAATGAGTCCTAAATCTTTTACACAGAGGTCAAGGGTGAAGGAAGGGTCGTAATGCCCCGCAAAGACAGATGGCACATCATGATGAGCAACCCAACTGCTTCCGGCACTAACTTTGATCATCTCCCACAGATTGGTGAGTTGAATACCTGCTTTCGCGCCCAGGACCAGCGCTTCTCCGATTGCACAGGCATTGACGAACCATAGCATGTTCGTCAACAGCTTAGCCGCAATTCCCGTACCCAGTGGTCCGGCATGGAAAATCTGAGCAGCCATTACTTCAACAATATGATGTACTCGTCCCAAGACCTCAGTTTCACCGCCGATAAAAAAGATTAACTCTCCCCTGTGTGCCGCATCTACCGCATTTGTTACCGGTGCATCCAGCACGTTGCATCCCTTGGCGATTACATGCCGGGCGAGGCGCTTGAATACCGTCTGAGAATTCGTGGTACAATCAATCCAAGTGCAACCAGGACGCAAACCGGTCAGCAGCCCCTTTTCATCCAGCACAACTATCTCGACCGCAGCCGGGTTCGGTAGCATGGTAATCACTGTGTCGGTCTGGACGGCAACTGCCTGAGGCGAATCCGCCCAACTTGCCCCCATCGTCAGCAAGTTTTCTGCCGATGCCAGGCGTAAATCATGAACAACCAGATTAAACCCGGATTCAATAAGATTCCGCGCCATCGGGTTCCCCATGTTGCCAAGACCGATAAAGCCAACTTTATGTAGGGATTGTGAGTCCATACATTTACCTCAAGTTTCTGTTGATAGAAATGCCTCCTGAGCGCAGTTTTACAAGCTGGCGCACCAAGAAAGCTGAACGGAGATTCGGCGACCTTTCAACCAGGGATATGCCCCCTTTCTCCCGTTTATCCCTGAGTCTTTAGGAAAGCTCACAAATTTTATGATAAACGTGGTATTGCCTACAGGAAGTTATTTCTTTGAATTCAAGACCGATGTCACGAAGTATCGACCGAATCTCTTCTTCATCGAAAAGCCTGTATTTACAAAATTGTTCGGCCGTTACTTCACCTTCTTGGGAAAAAATGTAACATTTGTCGAAACAATTGTCAGGCAATTGCGTTATTTTTTGGGCGTAAGTTACACCCTGAGGAAGCGTTTCTTCATAATCCCGATGAACACCCTGGACACTGAAAATTAACTCTCCGAATTTCTTCAGATGACTCGCAACCCGCCTTAACCCGTTCAAATTATCTCCGATATTCGGCAAATGACTGCAAAATATATATTCATCTTCACTATTTTCAATGAAATACCATACACCTCCGTTAGAAAAGATAGTATCAAACGTTTTTTCCAATTCCATAGATATAACATTTTGTTCCACGAGATTCACACTTTCCCCCAGTCGTTCCCTGGCCTGTTTTAACATAGCGGGAGTAAAATCCATCCCTACAAACTCCAAGTCGGGCAATTTTTGTATCAGCTTTTCGGCAAGCAAGCCGGTTCCGACTCCCAATTCCAGAACTGATTTCCTATGTTTAAACAGTTCCGCCAGGCAATCTGATTGAGTTTCATAATCATAATACCCTTGCGTCATTAGAAGGTCATAATAATCAGCAATTCCGGTATACTTATTCATCCTCTCTCTCCTTTTGTATTGTTTCAGATTTATTGATAGGTTGTTGGGCTTAAGATGATCGGTTTAGTTCAAAAGAGAAGGCCAACTGATGGGTTGAGTATAACCGCCGCAGGGATCCCGTCAACAAAAAACTACCACAATGTGATACGAATCGGCTGACTCAAAGGGGAGGAAGCATAGTTTATATTACATCCCTTAATTCACACTTTCGGCTTCTGGGGATCGGCACAAAATGCTGGGGTAAAACTCTCTAGGTAGGGACTAAACATATCTTGCCAAACTCGCTAATTTGAAAGCAGCTAGCCTTGTTCTAGATATGTTACGGATACCTTAGAATTTTGGGTTATCAAGTCATTGTCTTCCAAAAATGAGCAAAAGGTTGGCTATTACCCTGTCTTAGACTCCTCTTCTCCTGGATTCGGCTGAACTATTTTTGGCAAAGAAACCGTAAAGATCATAAAATCTTGCTCTTGGGTAACAGACAGAAGACCACCCATATCCTCGAGTAGTTTATAGGAGAGCGGCAACCCTAGACTTCGACCACCTTCAGCAAAAGGCATGAATAGCAGTTCAGGCTGTTTGATCTTTGCACCAGCGACCTTATTTTTGAACTCAATCTGGAGATCTTGTTCTCTCTCAAAAGTCCTGATATTCAGGATCTCCCCTTCAATCATAGCCTCCGAGGCATTACGGATTAGATTAATGAAAATCTGAGCCAACATAGAAGGATCTGCCGAAACTACTGAGAGTTTCGGATCTAAATCCAATTGGCACATTATCTGCCTGCGGTCCATCTCTGGAGATAGTAGGGCCACACAATCAGCGATGATTTTGTTGACCGAACACTCCTGAGGACATATTTCCACTGGTTTGAGGTAATTTCTTATCCTGGTTAATATCTTTTCCAAGCGTTGGGATTCGTTAAGGATGATCTCGCACTCTGGGGAGTTTGGAAATCTTTCTCGGAGGCGTCGGGCAAAACCGCCTATTGAGACAAGCGGGTTTCTGATCTCGTGGGCTACCTCGGCAGCTATGGCACCCAGCGTTTCAAGCTTTTCCCTTTGCACCAAAGCCTGCTCCAGGCGCTTGCGATCTTCTATTTCGCTTTTGAGTTGCTCATTTGCTTTCACCAATTCAGCTGTGCGCTCTTCCACCCTTTTTTCCAACTCGTCATGGGTCTTTTGCAAGGCGTCCACTGCTCTTTTTCGCTCTTCACGAGTCCTTAGTGAAATCATTCCAAAGGAGAGATCATCGGCTAATTGTGCCAGCAGCTCAACTTCCTCCTCGTTGAAGGCATCTGTCTCCTCTGCATATATATTCAAAGTTCCCAATGCACGACCGTCGGTAATCAAAGGTAGCGCGATTGATGACGCGTAGCCACGTTTGGTCGCTTCAGCTCTCCAAGGGGCAAAATTAGGATCGTTCAGGATGTCTTTGGCAATGCTGGGCTTCCTGGTCCTTATGGCCGTACCCGTTGGCCCTCGTCCCCTTTCAGTATCGTCCCATGTAATGTTCAGACTCTCAAGATAACCTTCCTCATATCCGACCTGAGCCATTGGTACAACCGTCTTTTTTTCATCCGTGATGGCAATTCCAACCCACGCTAATCGATATCCCCCCTTGTCCACGATGATCTGGCATATATCATGAAGTAAGTCCTCTTCGTTCGCAGCACGCACCATTGCATGGTTGCATTCACTTAGCATCTTTAAGGCTCGGTTGACTTTCCACAAAGCCTCCTCCGACCGTCTGCGATCAGTGATATCGAGTGCTAGAGATATTGCCCCTTCAACACGGCCTTCGCTGTCGTAGAGAATTGAGTTATTCCACTCACATAGAACTATCTCCCCGCCCTTTGTCAGATTCTCGTTAATACTGGTGCTTGGTAGCTCTCCCCGAAGCAAACCGGCAACTATCTCTTCGACGTGTGGTCGAGTTCGCTGAGGGATGAGGAACTCGAAGAAGTTGCGTCCAATAACCTCCTCTCGGGACCATCCAAAAAACTTCTCGGCACACTTGTTCCAACCAGTAATACAACAATCGAGATCCCAAATTACAAAAGCAAGGGGCGCAGTGTTATAAACGTTACGGTAGCGTTCTTCGCTTCTCCTCAGAGCCTCTCTTACCGGTATGCGTTCCCTTTTTGATCCTCCCAACTCAAGGGACTCATGGCGCAGTTCCTCTTCCTCATTTGTGTATTGCTCTTTTGGTTTATCTTCTTCTTTCAATCTTTGCTCCTTATAAGATGAAACTCGACCATGCTTGGCTGTTCAGAGCGATAGCGCATCAGAGTAGTGAGGGATGAATTTCAGATCTAGTAGAGGAGCAAGAGACGCAAGATGAAAAGCATGATGAGAATCTGGGATGGCTTAACCGCAGGCTACAATTTGCTGTATGGATTTCTGGATGGATTCTTTGGGTTTTCTCTTTGTGCTTTTTGGGGTCTTAGTCATGGTTTGCCGTTCCCATCAGAAGATAAGTAGAATAGAGTGTCACCACACCCTAGCGTTATCGAATTTAAGATCCAACCAAAGAACCCATTCAAGAGACCTATCCCGGACATTTCACGATTCGCTAAATATCCAGGTTAACTCT
>Ga0255054_10000746_pt1 | contig 19202 bp, 16 predicted proteins | sample JV7_2_23_MG_FD_188634 | JGI IMG/M metagenome (GOLD analysis project Ga0255054, IMG submission 188634) | Seawater microbial communities from Jervis Inlet, British Columbia, Canada - JV7_2_23 | ecosystem: Environmental > Aquatic > Marine > Inlet | place: Canada: British Columbia | collected...
AGCCATCAGATGGGGTCTTTCGGATGAGGCCTATTTCTCCTATAGAGAATATGGGACTTGATCCTGTAAGCGGAAAAACCTTCATTCTGGCTGCTGAGCAGATTTTTGACGGCTTGGTCAAACTGGGTAAAAACCTGAATGTAATTCCTGCACTTGCTGAGTACTGGGCAATATCTCCGGATGGGAAAACATATACATTCTTTTTAAGAAAAGGGGTGAGATTTCATCACGGGCCTGAACTGACATCCTCGGATGTCAAGATATCGTTTGAAAGGATCCTCGATAGCGATACGAACTCTCCCTATGCCGATTACTTCCTGGGGCGAGTTGAAGGTGCATTAGAATTCCATCGAGGCATTTCTGATGAAGTGACGGGATTTCGTGTCGTTGATGATTATATTTTCCAGATCCTATGGGAAAGACCTTGTGTTTCTGCCTTGTATCTACTGAGTTTGAACTTCTGTTCCGTTCTTCCCAAGGATCTACTGGAGGAGAGAAGGAATCGGTTTTTTAATACTCCTTCTGGAACAGGACCCTATAAATTCGACTCTTGGATCCGGACACCTGAGATGGTACTGGGGGGTGTTCGGTTAGAGAGGAATGAAGAATATTTCAAAGGAACTCCTTATATCAGGCATCTTGAATTCTCTCCATTTTACACTCTTGATCATTTCTTATTTGGGGAGATTGATAGTATTCCGGTTATTTCGGATGAAGTTCTCAAACCGGAATACCAAATTGTTGAAGATGGAATTCTCAATTTGGTATATCTCGGCATAAGCTGCCAAATACCTCCTTTTAATAAGATCGAAGTCCGACAGGCCGTCTACAAGTCTCTTGATAGGAAGAAGATCGTGCTGGAGGCGTATGATATACGGGATGCTTACCGGATGTCGAACACATTTATTCCGCCCCATCTTCCGGGTTTCTTTCCATCGGATAATATTCATACCATCGATATCTCTCAAGCCAAGGCCTTGATCGAAAGCAGCGGAGTGGTTCAGGAGGAGGATCAGATGCAGGTGATGCTCTTCATGCCTCTTCCAAGAGAAAGAAGGAAGATCCGTCTCTTCAGGGAGATCAGCAATCAATTGCAAGTTCTTGGTTTAAGATTCCGTTTGAGATACTACAGTACGATCGAAGAGGTGAGAAATACAGAGAAGCCCTCTCTTGTGGTATTCGAAAAAAAAATGATCCTTCCTGATCCGGATGATATCATCCGCCCGTTTTTTCATTCGAGCTCTTTGAAGAATGTCTTTGGTTTCTCGGATCCAAAATTCGACAGTCTTGTCCTCAAAGCTGAAGTGGAGAGGAGCTGGACAAAGCGGATCAAGCTTTATCATGAAATGGAAAAAAGGCTTTTCGAGGGTTTGCCGGCTGTGCCTCTTTTTGTATACAGCAAAAGGATTGCCATCCAGCCATATGTGAAGCAGGTGGTCGTCCCGCCATTGGGCATCGATTATTTAGAAGCCGAGAAAATCTGGCTTGATAAATAAGATGAAATTTCACATTTCACTTCAGTCACGATTTCTATTGACATTCGTTGCCCTTCTTGTTTTTCTCATTACCTCTATTCTGTTTATCATCGGGAACAAGGAAGTAAGGGCGATCTTCAGGGAAGAAACGGAGAAAGGAGTGTTGATAGCTCGGGACATTGCTCAATTGAATTTTCAGCCTCTGGTCTTCTATGATGAGGAAGGTGTCCAGAAAAACATCGATGACCAGATCGACAACAAACTTCTGTATATTATCTTTTTCGACCGCTACAACAAGCATTTCGTTTCGACTGATTTTGTTAAGAACCGTAAAGATATCTATGAATTCAGTTCTCTTTCCGAGGATGCAGACAAAGAAAGTTTTTATTCTCAGCAGAAAAAAATAAATGACAGTGCAACCGGCCAGGTTTTGCACGTGCTCGAGATCGAGATCCCGATCTTTGCCGAAGAATCCCCCCAAAAGTGGGGATCCATCAAGATCGGTGTGTCCTTGGATGATATGCGTCGGGAAATTTTTAGATCACGTTTCTGGCTCATTTTGATCGGGACCGTGGGAATTTTCTTGGGATTCATAGGCGTGAGGCTGCTGACCAAAAGGATTACCAATCCTCTCCTGAGACTGGTGGAGGGGACAGAAAAGGTCTCTAGAGGAGATTTTTCTCTATCGATTCCTGTGAAATCTCAGGATGAAATCGGGGACTTGGCGCGAAGTTTCAATCAGATGAGCCTTCGTTTGAAAGAAATGAGGCAAAGAATAGATGAGGCAAATAAGAAATTGATCCAGGCAGAGAAATTGGCATCGATCGGACGTATATCAGCAGGAATCGCTCATGAGATCCGGAATCCTCTGACCTCTGTAAAACTCAACATCCAAAAGGTGATAGAGGATGCGGGGATCGACAGAATCGACATGGATCATCTCGAGATCGCTCATGAGGGGATCAATCAGATAGAGAGTTTTATAAAGGAAATGCTCAATTATACCCGGGTCTCAGGTTTAAATCTGGATGAGTTTTCCATGCCCCAGATTATCGAAGAATCTGCTAAAATGGTGAAACATTCCATGGAATTGAAGGGAGTCGGATTAGAGAAGAATTATGATGCAGAACTGCCGCCCATCCGGGTGGATGCAGATAAACTCAGGCTGGTCTTTGTGAATATCATGAGAAATGCGAATGAAGCTGTCGAGCCGGGAGGTTCGATCAAGATTTTCGCTTCGCTGGTAGGAACTCCTTCCAAGCGGGCAATAAAGATCGAGATTTCCGACAATGGCTGCGGTATTCCTGAGAGAGACAAAGAGAATATATTTGAGCCCTATTTCACGACAAAAACTTCCGGTTTTGGTTTAGGGCTAGCAAATGCCAGGAAGATCGTCGAGCAGCATAAAGGGACCATTCATGTGAAAAAATCCAAGGAAGCAGGGACGATCTTTGAGATCGTTTTGCCGTATGAAGAGGAAAAATGAATAAAATCTTGATCATTGATGATGATCCTTTGATCAGAAAAACTCTTTCTACCCATCTTCTCAAAGAGGGGAAAGAGATCGTTCTCGCAGAAACAGGGGAAGAGGGCATCAAAAAATATGCAGAGATCATCCCAGAACTTGTTCTGCTGGATGTACGTCTGCCGGATATAGACGGGCTTGAGGCCCTCCAAAGAATCAAAAAACTGGATAAAAGCTCAACTGTTATCATTATGACCGCTTATGATGATATGAAGACAACTGTCGAAGCCATAAAGCTTGGAGCTTTTGAATATCTTGTCAAGCCTCTGGATTACTTAGACCTGGAGTTGACGATCGATAAAGCGTTCCAGGTACGGAATCTGGAGGAAAAGCTTAGTTATCTTGTTGAAGAAAAAGAAAAGGAATACACCATAGATAACATTGTCGGACGATCTTCCCAAATGAGAGAAGTGTTCAAACTCATCGGATCTGTCGCTAATACCCGGACGAATGTCCTGATCCAGGGAGAAAGCGGAACCGGAAAGGAACTCGTAGCTAAAGCCATTCATTTTAACGGCTCTTTCAGCAAGGAGCCCTTCATCGTCATCAATTGCTCCACAATCTCAGATACACTGCTTGAAAGCGAACTGTTCGGGCATGTTAAAGGAGCATTCACAGATGCAGTGACCGAGACCAAAGGAAAATTCGAGATCGCAGGAAAGGGATCGCTGTTTCTTGATGAGATCGGAGATGTTTCTCTTAATCTGCAATCAAAGCTCCTTCGAATCATAGAGTCCAGGGATTTTATGAAAGTGGGGGGAGAAAAGGTTTTAAAATCTGAAGCGAGGATCATTGCCGCCTCAAACCAAAAATTGATGAAATTGGTCGAGAAGGGGCGTTTTCGGGAAGACCTTTATTACAGATTGAAGGTGGTTGAGATCAGATTGCCGTCCTTGAGAGAAAGAATTGAAGATATCCCCGAACTTGTCGCCTATCTTTTAGAAAAGATCAACCGTGAATTGCGGAAGAACGTTAGAAAGATTCCTCCGCAGGTATTAAAACGTCTCGTCAACAATCCCTGGAACGGCAATATCAGAGAATTGGAGAATGCTTTGACCAGGGCGGTCATCCTGGCCAAAGGAGATGTGATCCTGGAGGAATATCTGCCCATCGATATCCGCGACCGGGAAATATTCCCAAAGGAGATGGTCCCTCTTAAAGAGATCGAAAAAAACTATATCCAGCATATATTGAATGTCACCAAAGGAAACAAGACGCAATCAAGCCAGATACTCCAGATCAGCCGGCCGACTCTGGATAAAAAGATAAAAGAATACAAGCTGGAGCTTTGATCCGGATTCATCGGCTACATTAACCAAAAAGGATTGTAAACGCTTTTATCTCCATGTAAACAAAATTTTATTTGATCCAAATTCAACATATCGTATCTCTAATATTATCATTTGGTTACAAAGATATCATTTGGCATAAAATCTGCACTATATCTATCTCAATGAATGGTTTAATGATGAGCGAGAAAAAAATGGAGAATATGAAAGTGATTGTTGTTGTGGATGATGATGCTTCCATAAGAAAGACCTTTTTTCTGATTCTTCATAAGGAATACAGGGTGTATCTTGCCAAGGATTCTGAGGAGGCCTTATCAAGATTTAAAAAATCTCATGTAGACCTGATCATCGCAGACTTGAAGCTTCCCCAAACCAATGGTCTGGACATGATCTCCAGTTTCAGGGAAGCTGGTTATGATGGAGAAGTGATCCTTATTTCAGCTTATCCTGACCTTGTGAATGAAGAGAAATTGAGCAACCTTTCTATCTCAGAATTTTTCACAAAACCCCTTGATCTGAATGCATTGAATCAGTCGATTTCCTATCTATTGAATTGATCTGGTTTTTGGTTCGAGTCATAGATCGCGGCGCACTTATCTAAAAGGATTCCTGACCCCCCAAAGAAATGGTATAATTTTGGTTGCCCAATAGTATAAATAAGTTGCCGCATGGATTTTCATGAAAATCAAACCTTTCCGATTTTGCCCGCACTGCCGGTCTAGATTACACAAGAAGGGGATCGATGGAAAGAAGCGGATGATTTGTCCTGAATGCGGATGGATCCAATATGAAAATCCTCTTCCAAGTGTTGCCGCTTTCGTCCAGAGCGAAAATGGGGATATTTTACTTGTGAAACGGGATGTTGCACCTGCCAAGGGAAAGTGGGCCTTGCCCTCTGGATTCATCGAGATCGATGAGACACCGGAAGAAGCATGCGTGAGGGAACTGGGGGAGGAGACAGGCTTGAGTGGGGAGATCACAGGATGGCTGGGCGTTTTCAACCAGAAGTCGTTCCTCTATAAGAATGTTCTCATTATCGCCTATGAAGTGCGGGCCACCGGAACGGTCTGTCCGGGATCAGATTCATCCGAGGCCGTGTTCTTTTCTTCTGAAACCCTGCCTGAGATAGCTTTTCCGAGCCACAAAGAGATCGTCCTGTCAGCTTTGAAGAGAGAGCGTTCATGAAGATATATCCGGGCTGTTTTCCCTGTTTTTTCCAGCAAGCGATAAGAGCAGCCAGGCTGGCAGGCAGTGACGAGAAAAAAATCTGCCAGATTTTAAAAAAAGTTAACAATCATCTGGCCGGGATATCCCTGGAAAAGACCCCTCCTGAGATCGGGCGTGTCGTTTATTCTGTTGTCTCAGAGGTGACAGGGATCCAAGATCCTTTTGTTGAGATCAAAGCAAGATGTATCGAAGAAGCCCTGTCTATGTATCCACGGTTTCGCGACTGGATCGACGACTCTTCTGATGTCTTGGAAGCTGCTGTCAAACTGTCTGTTGCCGGGAATGTCATAGATTTTGGAACGGGTCAAGATTTTGAACTGGAAAGGGATGTCCAGAAGATCATGGCGCAGGATTTTACGGTCTTCCATATCGAGGAATTCAAAGACCGTTTGAAGAGAGCAGACTCTATCCTCTTCCTGGCAGACAATGCCGGCGAAACCGTTTTCGATCGCCTGCTGATCGAAGAGATGAAAAAACCAGTGTTATACGCTGTAAGAGCGAAGCCCGTGATAAACGATGCGGTGACAGAAGATGCTGTTAAGTCAGGTCTCGAGGAAGTGGCCACCATCATCTCATCAGGTTCAGATTTACCCGGAACTCTTTTAAGCGCTTGTTCAGAAGAATTTGTAAAGATCTTCAGGTCATCCGATCTCATCATCAGCAAAGGGCAGGGAAATTTTGAATGCTTGTCTGACGAAAAAAGTCCTATCTTTTTTCTATTGAAGGTCAAATGTCCTGTAATAGCCGAATATATCCGGGTCGAGCAGGGAAGTATTCTGCTGATGAAGACAGATAGTTATGATTGGTGAAGAAGGTTTATCCTCCTAGTTCCTTGTAACGGAAGCATTCCACTGTATGGTCGTTGACCATCCCCACAGCCTGCATGAAGGCATAACAGATCGTGGGCCCGACAAAACGGAAACCAGATTGGAGGAGGCTCCGGGACAGAGCCTCGGATTCCTTGGTCTTGGCCGGGATCTCCTGGATGGTTTTCCAGGCATTCTGTATAGGTGACCTTGTGACGAAAGACCAGACATATGCATCAAAACTTTCGTATTCCTTGAGAAGCTCTAGGTAAGCGCGGGCGTTTTTAACAGCGGATTCGATCTTCAGTCTGTTTCGGATTATGCCTTTGTCATGCAGTAGAGATTCGATCTTCATCTTGTCGTATGAGGCGATCTTTTCAGGATCGAAATTGTCAAACGCCGCGCGGAAATTCTGTCTTTTCTTAAGAATTATGGCCCAGCTCAAACCGGCCTGCATCCCATCAAGAATCAGATTCTCGAAAAGAGAGCGATCGTCATGGACAGGTCTTCCCCATTCTGTGTCATGGTAATCCTTGTAAAGAGTGTCATCGGGAACCCAGGCGCATCTTTTCTTCATGTCATTTTCCCTTAGGAGATTCTCATTTATATCAAAATAAACAAAATAATAAAACCTGAGACAAAAATTAGATATAATATCTTTTTCGTATGGATCAAGGAGGAAGATCTTGAAAAAAACATTTGTGTTTTTCCTGGTGATGCTGATCTGTATTCCGTCGGTCTTTCCGAAGACAAAGGGAGAGAACTTCAACGTTGAAGCTGCCATGAGCTATGTCAAGGACCTTGCAGATGATGCTATGGAAGGAAGAAAGAGCGGACAGCCTGGCGGGAAGATGGCAGAAGACTATATTGCGGCCAAGTTTAAAGAATGGGGATTAGAGCCTGCCGGCCAGAACGGGACATATTTCCAGGATTTCACTTTTACGCATAGGAATGTAGAGCCGGGCGTGAGCTTCCAGGTTGTGACCGAGAGAGAACAAAGAGAGTTTGTGTATAGAAATGACTGGAGAGTGGGCTCTTATTCTGGCTCCTGCGCAGCAAAAGCAGAGATCGTGTTTATCGGATTCGGCATTCATGCTCCCGATCAAGACTATGACGATTATGCAGGCATTGAAGTGAAAGGAAAATTTGTCCTGTTCTCGACGGGTCATCCGAAAAAGCTTGAAAAGAAAGCGGAAGATGAGATCAAGATAGAGAGCCGGATAAAAAAAGCCAGAGAGCTTGGGGCCAAGGGCGCTTTGATCTTCCAATCTCCTTCTGATACGAACCGGTATTTCTGGCTGCGTTTAGAGCAAGAGATTTACGACCCAGATTTTGTCATCCTGACTGTGGAAAAAGACGTAACAGATTTTATTTTCAAGGATCTAAAATCTGAGTTGGGGTTTTTATCAGAAGAGATAAGCAAAGGGAAACCTCAGTCACTTGAAACAGGTGTTTTCTCCTCCATCTCGGTCAACGCGTTTTATCACGAGCATCAGCCTGCCAGGAACGTGCTGGCCAAGATAACCGGTATAGACAAAGATCTTAAGAACGAATATCTCATCCTCGGAGCCCATATGGACCACATCGGAGTCTTTCCCTCCGGAGAAGTGATGAACGGAGCCGATGACAATGCTTCCGGGACAGCGGTGGTCATGGAGATCGCAAGAACGATGAAACAGAATGATGAGCGTCCAAAAAGGACTGTGGTGTTTGCTCTCTGGGCAGGAGAGGATCAGGGCCTTTTTGGATCGAAATACTACTCTAACCATCCCCTTTTCCCAATGCGCAAAACCGTGGCCAATCTGAATATTGATATGATCGGGCAAGGCAGCGGGATGGTGAGGTTTCTTGGTGCCTATTACGGGCCTTTGATTTGGGCTGTACTGGAAAAGAACCTTCCTCCAGAGATCCAGGATTTTTTGAAAGCTGCAAAGCAGATCGATATCGGTGGCAGTTCAGACCATGCGTCCTTTTTAGCCAAAGGGATTCCAGGATTTTTCATTGATACGGATGGCTATCATTTCAAGTACCATCAAGTCCGGGATGAATACGACCTGATCGATCCTCAGTTGGTGAAACGGACAGGAGATTTTGTCCATAATGCTGCTCAGATCCTTGCATCTGCCCCTGACAATTTTCTGCCAGACAGAAAGCAGGAGATGACCTATTTCAAATACCGGAATATCATTAACTTTCATCTAGTGCCCGTTGACATCTTGATGGAAAAACATGCCGAGGAAAATTCCGATGTGGATATTCAGCTGGCCTTCATCTCCTCAGATAAAGGCCTTTCGGGAGAAGCGCTCAGAAACCATATCATTGACAGGCTCCTCTCCCTGCCTGAAAGGTTCAAGGAGACACCGGGATTGATGCGTTACGCTCCTTCTACGCGTTTATACAGAAGCTTGCAGAAAGGCAAGACGATCGTGATTTTTGGACTAAAAGGCTTTGATTCTTTCAAGGATGATCCCCGATGGGCAAGGGTTCTGGCAAGTTTGGGGATTCGTTTTGTCCAGGTGGATGGACTTCCGGATTTTTTTGATGGACAGAGCCTGAGCACAAATGGAAAGAGCATTGTCGAGTCGTTGGAGAAGAACAATATCCTGTTGATAGTCAGGGGACTAAAAGAGGACAAAGCAGAGATTCTCCTGAACAACACACAAAAGCCCTTTGTGCTTCTGATGGACAGGGTTCCAGGCCAAAAAGTCCTAGATGATGTCAAGAAGATGGACTGCTCTCTTGGTTTGGTTTTCGAGAAGGGAGAAGATCCAGCTGATTATTTTAAAAGAATGAATGGTTTGAGAAAAAAGATCGATGCCAAACACCTGATGCTTGTCAATGAAACATGTCTCTGGAGCGAACAGGGGAAGGATCAATTTTTAGGTCTCATCTCTCTCGTATTGGGAGAGGAGGATAAAAAATCAGATCATTACAATATTTTCACGGGAGCTTTTATCAGGCTTTTAAAATAGTGTATTCTTTCAAGTAAGGAGTTTTTCATTCATATTCATCTCATCGCCGCAGCCTGCGTTCTTATCTTTTTAATGATTCTTTTCAGGGAATATCGGCTCATCAGATTGTTCAGGTATCCTGTTCCCTTGAGGATCGCTGTTACTGGGACACGCGGGAAATCGAGTGTGGTTCGTCTTATCACAGCGGTTCTATCTGGGTCAGGATTGCGCGTGCTGGCCAAGACAACAGGGACAAAACCTCTCCTTATTTTTCCTGATGGAACAGAAAAGGAAATTTTTAGGAGAGGCAGACCATCCATTCTTGAAGGAAAAAGATTTTTAAAAACTGCTGCAGATCTGGGAGCGAATGCCCTTGTGGGAGAGATGATGAGCATCCAGCCTGAAACCATTTATGTAGAGTCCCATCAGATACTCGATCCCCGCATCCTTGTCATCACCAATGTGAGGCGTGACCATATGGAGAGTCTCGGACGCTCCAACCTGGATATTGCCCGCAGTTATGCCGCTGCTATCCCAGCGGATGGAGTTCTGATCCTGCCTGAAGAAGAACATTTTCCGATCTTTGAGAAAGAGGCCCGACGGCGCAGGACTCGGGTGATCCGGGTACCTCAGGATCTATTAGAGCGGGCAGTGGGAGAGAGAGAGGTGCTGCCTGCGACCGAGTTCAAGGCTAACCTCCGGCTTGCCCTCGCTGCAGCAGATTTTCTTAAAATTGATCTACAAAATGCTTGGAATTCCCTTCGGTCGGTCCGATCGGATCCTGGTTCTTTAAGCGTCCATCTGATAAGAAAAAAAATGTCCTGTCAGAAGTTGCTTGCGGTCAATGCTTTTTCTGTCAACGATCCAGATTCCACTATGATCGTCCTGTCCAGGCTTAATCTACATCATCCATTCAGGGATCTGCCCTGGTTGGGAATTCTCAATCTCCGCTCAGATAGAGGAGACAGAACCCAGCAGTGGCTGGAAGCCCTGAGGGCGGGATTATTTCCCGAGCTCAAGAAACTTGTACTGACCGGAGGACATGCGGTTGCCTTGAGGAACAAACTGCTAGCAAGATTTGAACCCTCCTCGCTTCAAATCACCAAAATAAAGGATCCCTCTAAAATGATGGAGCTTGTCTTCGGGATGACAGAGGGTGATACCGCGGTTATTGGCATGGGAAACAGGAGGGGAATGGGGGGAGTGATGTGTAAGCATTGGAGCACGGTCGGAGAGCTTTATGATCTATGAAACTCTTCTGATCGGAATCTTGCTTGCTTTGATCTATGCCGAGTTGATGGATATCTATCCCGGCGGCATTATCGTTCCCGCTTATCTGGCCCTTTATCTTGACCGGCCGATCTCTATTGTTTTGACCCTGTTGGTGGGAGTTCTCGCCCTTCTCTCTTACAAGCTGCTTTCCAACTGGATGATTCTTTTCGGGAGGAGACGATTTGTCATGTTCATCTTTTTGGGGATAATTTGGTCCCAGCTGATGATGATCATTGCACCAAGTATTTTTCCCAATGGAATTGAGTTGAAAGTGATCGGTTGGGTTGTGCCCGGACTGCTCGGGAACAATCTGGAAAAACAGAAACTTCTCCCGACCTTTGCCTCATTGTTTACAGTGATGATAATGACCTACCTCATCGTAAGAGGGCTCGGTTGGATCTTGGCGCTGTGAAGATGAGGATGATGCTGCGTTAGGTGCTCTGGATGAGAAAAATCCCCAAGCCGGATAATAAAAAGAAACAGATAGATATCCTGGTAATACTCCTTTTTAGCCTGCTGGCATTCATCTTGATAAAAACCGGTTTCTCAAAGAAAACAAAAGATCTTATGGAGAATATGCGGCAGGCGTCGCAGCTCATGTACAATTCTGTTGAGGCTGTTTCGTCCTGTTATAAAGACAAGGGTCTGATCATCGACAAAAAACGGGACGTCAACCAGACCGGTTTCATCGGGCTCGAACGCTCTTCCATCACCACATCGTTAGGAAGCCTTCTTGCAAAAAGAACTTCGATCGATCCAAATTTTGCAGGTTTTTTTGTATATCTTTTAAAACAGGCAGGAGTACGTCAAGGAAACACAGTTGCTGCCGGAGTATCCGGCTCTTTCCCTGGACTGATCGTTGCCTTTCTTGCAGCTGCTGATGTATTGGATCTGAATGTGAGGATGATCTGTTCTCTAGGCGCGTCGCAATGGGGAGCAAACCGCCCGGATTTCCACTGGATAGATATGCTGGATTGCCTCCGTGAAAAAGAGGTGATCTCTGTTCAGCCTATCGCGTTTTCTCTAGGCGGGGAGAGGGATATCGGAGTGGATATGGATCCTGCTGGACGGAATCTTTTTGAAGAAAGACTGATCCGGATAAAAGTACCTTTTATCCGTGAGGAATCCCTTGCGGAGAATGTGGCATTGCGGATGCGCCTGTATAAGGGATCTGTGGATGAACACAAGATCGCCGCCTTCATCCATATCGGAGGGAGCTGGGCTAATATGGGAACAGATTCCTCGGTCCTTGATCTTAGACCCGGACTGATCCGGATCAAAACATTTCCAGCTCCTGAAAAACAAGGTGTGATCCATGCCATGGCTGCCAAAAAAATTCCTGTAATTCATTGTCTTTTTCTCCGGGGGCTTGTCATGAGATACGGCCTTACATGGGATCCTGTCCCCCTTTCTTTACCGGGGGAGGGAGGGCTCTATGATCATGTCCGGGAAAGACGGCCGTTTTTTCTTTATATTGCAGGTGTCTATTTAATTTGTGTTTTTGTTTTTCTTTATATCAGGGGAAGAAAATAAAAAAATCCCAGAAAAGAATTTTAATTTATTCTGATATGTGATATATTAGACATCAGTTAGGATCTTTTCCAGCGAGACTTACATGACAGAAAAAACTGTCCTCAATTTCATTTCACTGAAAGACCAGGTCTATGAATATCTAAGAGACAGGATGAAAAAAGGAGAGCTCAAGCCGGGTATGGCTATCGATATGAACAAGATCAGCGCAAGACTCGGTATCAGCCGGACACCATTACGGGATGCCCTGCTCAAGCTTGCATATGAGGGATTTGTAAATATATTTCCCCGAAGAGGGATCGTAGTTAACTCCATCTCCTTAAAAGACATCCGAGATTTCTACCAGATCATAGGCGCTTTAGAGAGCACAGCCATCGTGGCTGCTTCCACCCGAATCAAGCCGTCCCATATTCAGCAGATGAAATCACTGAATGTGGAAATGAAAAAGGCCATTTCTGAGGATGAATTTGATCGGTATTATGAAAAAAATCTTGAATTCCATCAGATTTATATCAACCTTTCAGAAAATCAAGTCATAAAAAAAACCGTCGAGATCCTGAAGAAGAGGCTGTATGATTTTCCACGACCTGAAGGCTATATCCGGGTATGGGAGGAGCGGTCCATCGGCGAGCATGAGGAATTGATCTCATTCCTTTCAAGAGGAGAGGCCATCGAAGCCGCAGACTTCATTCGAGATGTCCATTGGTCTTATCCAGTTCAAGAAAAATACCTAAAAAAATACTATCTTTTCGACGAGCCTGCCTGATGAGGTTTGATTGAAAGAAAAAAAGATGGATAGAGCGGTTATTTTTGATATCAAACGATACGCTATCCATGACGGTCCTGGGATACGGACCACGGTGTTTTTTAAAGGATGCCCCCTTCACTGTTTGTGGTGTCATAATCCTGAAGGAATAAGGCCGGAACCAGAATTGATCTTCAAAAAGAACAGATGCATAACCGGATGCCGTATATGTATGGAAGTCTGTCCTCAGAAAGCTATCAGCCAGAATGATACTGGTGTTTCTATAGACCGGAAGCTGTGCCAGGTCTGCGGCACCTGCGCCGAGTTTTGTCCTGTGAATGCCTTGGAAAAGGCCGGAAAAGAGTTTTCCGCGACAGAACTTCTGGAACAGATAGAAAAGGACAAGGTGTTTTTTAAGGAATCTAGAGGAGGCGTGACTTTTTCAGGGGGAGAGCCTCTCCTTCAGCATGTGTTCCTGGCAAACGTTCTTGAGGAATGCTGCCATAGGAAAATCCATACCTGTCTTGATACCAGCGGATATGCAGCTTCCGATGTTGTTGAGAGAGTTGCTCGCTGGACGAACCTGTTTCTTTTTGATTTGAAAGTGGTCGATGATCAGAAGCATAAGGACTATACCGGATTTTCAAACCAGCTCATTCTGAAAAACCTGAGACTTCTCGACACTTCAGGTGTTCCCCTCATCATCAGGATCCCCCTTGTTCCTGGATTAAACGACAGCAAGGAAGATATCCGGCAAGCAGGCGAGTTCATACGGTCGCTCAAACATATCATGCGAGTCGATCTGCTTCCCTATCATGACATCGCAGTCCAGAAATATATTCGATTGAACAGGCTGACCGAGACAGCCGGGAAAAAACCGCCAGGACAAAATTGGCTGGACGATATCAGGGAACAACTTGCCGGGTTTGAGCTCAATGTGAGTGGAGGACATGCGGTATGAATAAGCGGATCCGAAAACTGCGGGACCAGTCGTTAAAAGCAAAACCATCTATTAGTGGGGAAAGAGCAAATATCGTGACAGAGTTTTATAAAAGCGGCGAGGCCGAAAAGCTCTCCGCCCCGATGAGGAGGGCCCAAGCATTTCATCACATCTTGAGTAAGAAGCATATCTGTATCCTCGATGGAGAGCTGATCGTCGGAGAGAGAGGGCCGTTGCCGAAAGCTACGCCTACATATCCCGAGATTACAGTCCATGGATCAAAAGATTTCTCTGTCCTTCATACCAGAAAAAAAACTTCCTACTCTGTCTCTGAAGATGTGCGGAAACTCTATGAGGATAAGATCATTCCCTTCTGGGATGGAAAGTCCATCCGGGACAGGATCATGAGCAAAATGTCAGAGGAATGGAAAAACGCCTTCGAGGCCGGGGTTTTCACAGAGTTCATGGAGCAGAGAGCTCCCGGCCATACCGTTCTCGATGACAAAATTTACCGCAGGGGATTCAATGATCTGATGGATGAGATTGACAGGAATATAGAAGCACTCGATCTGACTCGGGATCCGAAGGCGCCATCGAAAAAAGAGCAGTTGAGATCCATGCATATGGCGGCAGACGCCTTGATCCAGCATGCAGAGCGTCATACCCGTAAAGCCGAGAAGATGGCTTCTCATGAGAAAAACGAGAAGCGGAAGAAGGAGCTGGAAGAGATCGCGAGAATCTGCAGGCGAATCCCGGCCCATGCCCCTGAAAATTTTTGGGAAGCTCTCCAGTACTACTGGTTTGTTCATCTTGGAGTGATCATCGAACTCAATGGATGGGATGCATTCAATCCCGGCCGTCTCGACCAGCATCTCTATCCCTTCTACCGGGATGGGCTGAAGGACGGTTCTCTTACCAAAGAAAAAGCGAGGGAGCTTCTTCAAGCGTTCTGGATCAAGTTCAATAACCAGCCTGCTCCTCCTAAGGTCGGCGTGACCGCGGAAGAGAGCAGTACTTACACGGATTTTGCTTTGATCAACACCGGTGGAGTCACACCGGATGGCATGGATGCGGTCAACGAATTGTCATATTTGATCCTGGATGTTGTCGAAGAGATGAGAATCCTCCAACCAAGCTCGGCCATCCAGGTCAGCCGTAAAAATCCGGATGCTTTCATCCGTAGAGCTTTGAAAATTTTAAAAACAGGATTTGGACAGCCCTCTATCTTCAATACGGAAGCCATTGTTCAAGAGCTTGTCCGCCAGGGGAAATCTCTCGAGGACGCCCGCAATGGAGGAGCCAGCGGGTGTGTGGAAGTCGGAGCTTTCGGTAAAGAGAATTACAACCTGACCGGTTATTTCAATTTGGTAAAGGTGTTTGAGGTCACGCTTCATAACGGATTCGATCCCCGCACCATGAAGGTGATCGGTCTCAAGACCGGAGAGGCCCGGGATTTCTGTTCCTTCGAAGACCTTTTCACCGCCTTTCAGCAGCAATTGAATCACTTTATCGATATAAAGGTAAATGGGAACCATATCATTGAAAGGCTGTATGCGGAGCATATCCCGGCTCCTTTTCTATCTCTGCTCATAGATGATTGCATCACAAGGGGAAAGGATTACCATGATGGGGGAGCCCGGTACAACACTTCATATATCCAGGGAGTAGGTTTGGGCTCTATCACAGATATTCTAGCTTCCATAAAAAACAACGTTTTCGACGAAAAAAAAATGGGGATGCAGGAGATGATAGATATCCTAGACTCAAATTTCGAAGACCAGGAGATCCTGAGGCAGATGCTTGTGAACAAGATCCCTAAATACGGAAATGACGATGATTATGCGGATGATCTCATGCAGGAGGTCTTTGAGATTTTTTATGAGGCTGTGGACGGCCGGTCCAACACCAAGGGAGGGTATTACAGGATCAATTTTCTTCCAACAACAGTCCATGTTTATTTCGGGAAAGTTGTCGGGGCGATGCCGGACGGCCGCAAAGCAGGCCATCCTCTTTCCGAAGGCATTTCCCCCGTACAGGGAGCAGACCGGAACGGCCCGACGGCTGTCATTAAATCCGCTTCCAAGATGGATCATCTCCGTACAGGAGGAACTCTTCTTAACCAGAAATTCACTCCTCATCTTCTTGCTTCTAAAGAGGGCATCCATAATCTGACAGCTCTCATCCGGACATATTTTAAACTCGACGGGCATCATATCCAGCTGAATGTGATCGAAGCTGCCACATTGAAAGCCGCTCAGGAGAATCCAGAGAATTTTCGTGACCTCATCGTTCGTGTTGCTGGATACAGTGATTATTTCTGTGATCTAAATGAAGCCCTTCAGAACGAGATCATTTCCAGGACAGAACACCATAAGATGTAATGAATACAGACAGTAACAGGTGGGATAAGGGATCATCCTCTCTCGATTTCAGACGGAAAAGGCGTTCCTGGTTTGACCGGTGGGTCCTCCCCTTTATTAATTGGAATGATAAAGAGATTTTCCTTTTTGTGTGATGGGAGTTATGTTAAAATGAACAAGATGGAGAATAAAGATATTTCAGATAAAACGCATTTTTCTCATTTTTTGAAACCTGCTCAAGTCATTTTTGAGCTCAAAGCAAAGGACAATATCCAAGCTCTGGAAGAGCTTCTGGACATTCTGAAAAAACAAAAGCTTATCAAGAATAAAAAGCCGATCCTGACACGTATCATTGACAGGGAGCGTTTGGAATCAACGGCTGTAGGTCATGGTGTAGCTGTTCCCCATGCTCGTATGGAAACGGGAGAAAACATCGCTATTGTTGTGGGCCGATCCAAGGCTGGAATCGATTTTGTTGCTCCAGACGGCAAGAAGGTCCATCTGATCATCCTGATCATCTGGAATCCTTCCATCCCCGGCCTGTACAACCATCTTTTTGCAGGATTGGCCAAGTTTTTGCGAAAACCAGAATTCAGAGAACGGCTTTTTAACACAAAGAACAAAACGGAGCTTTACAAAATCCTATCAGAAGTGGAACTGAATCTGCCCACTCATGTCGACACGATCATAAGCCGCGCAAGTCTCCTTTGGAAACTGCAGAATCTTGAGATACAAAAGAAAAAGGCCAAAAAAGAGAAGCGGCAAGAACTGCAGAAAAAGGCGAGTTTCATCCGGGAAGAACTAGACAAGGCTCTTCTTGATAGATTCGACCGTTTCATGGAAAGATATGGATTTGCGGTCGCAGAGGTCGATGACGGTGTCTGCCAGGGATGCTACATCAACCTGGCCACAAGAATGCGATCGGCCATCAACGGCAGCAATGATATCTATGTCTGTGAAAATTGCGGGAAATACATCGTCTCTTCTAAAAAGAAACCTGCTGAAAAGAAATAAAAGTAGGCAGTTTGTTTTTTATCCTCTCCGTTTTTGTTTGATCATCTCAATACTTCTTTGACCATTGCTGCAGGCTCAAGAAGACGATGGACAGGATAGGTTTGCGGATCGCGGCTCCATTGATGAACAATGTAACGGTCGAAGAAATTCCAGACGAGAAGACCATCGTCACTCTCAGGTTCAAGAAGGTACGCTGCTAGATTTCCGAGAGGCTGAGCGGTCGGAACAAAGAGAGTTCCTTTTGGGAAATCCACGGACTGAAGAGAATACTCTCCCTTGACAGTGTTCACCCTGTGTCCCTGGTAGATCCTTGAGGCGCCTTTTATCTCTTGGATGATATAGGATTCGACTTCCAAAGTGGCAGGTTGCAGCAGCTGTTCGATGAGAAGTCCATGTTGTAGGAGTTTGGATGTGATGTCCAGATCTTGAACTGAGATGAGATATCCATACGGATAACGGATGGATCTATCCACGACAACGTCCACATGATAAGGGATTGTGTATATTCTTTCCTTGTCTGTTTTTCTTACCCTAGGCCATGGATTATCGCTCGGAAGGACTTCCATTTCCCAACCGAGGATGGTGACTGGTTCTTCAAGAGGCAGCAGAGAATAGGTTAAGCCGAAAAGGTCTTTCTCACTTGGAGTTTGGCCTTTTTGAATCGTTTCCCGGTCTGCCTGAATAGCCAAGTTACTAATCTCGTCTTTATGTTCCGAACAAAATTCAAGAATGGACAGCAAAAAGTGATAACAACCCCAAACGCGGGTCTTGAAATCTGCATATGCATAATTCTCGTTCAAAATGGCCATTCTGTTTCTGAGGCCGATGTAATTGGTGATGAAACGGGGTTGAGCTCCTGCGCTTCGCCACCCTTTTTCTGGATTTTTGAAATCGATAAAATTCCCATAAGGTATGGAAAGTGTATCGTAGCGTTCTTTTAGATCTTTCTGTATAGAGGGCATCATCTTCTCCCTCATATAGTGTATGATGGAGGTGTTGCCGTTGGGATTGAGCGGCCAGATGTAGGTCACGGGTTCTGCATGATAGGAGCCGTTTGTTGTGTGGCAGTCCACCAACAGGACAGGATCCCAACGGTTAAGGACATTCTCCACCAATCCCTGGACTTCAGGACTCTCCATTTTCATTCCATCCCTGTTGAGGTCGAGATTTTGGCCATTGTAGCGAATTCCTACTCCTTTTTCAGGTCCGACTTGGTTCTGCCTGTTCTCGGGACTGATCCTCTCGTTACCGTCCGCATTGAAGATCGGACAGACAAGGAGAACAAGGCCATCAAGATAAGGAGGGTCTTGGGTCAGAAGGATATCCCGGATCATCATAAGGGATGCTTCTTTTCCTTCGACCTCTCCAGCATGAATGTTTGCCTGGATATAGATCACTGCCCGGTCATCCTGTTTTAAATCCCGAGGTGAAGAGGGAGGAGGATTTCCGATGATCAGAAGAGGAACTGGCCTCTTTTCTGTGGATACACAGAGAGTTTCTACTCTTATGAAAGAGCTTTTTTTCTGAATGATCTGGATGAAATCCAAAACATCTTCATAAGTCGATGTGGCTGTGAATCCGCTTGCCTCAGCCGTGGTCAGCGGCTGTTCAGCTCCGATCTGAACTGATGGTGAAAACAGGATCAAACAGAGAAGAAGGGACGGCATCATCGATAGAATTCTCGGTCTTTTTTTCATTGCTCTTTCCTTTTTAAGATTAAAAAAGAGTTTATCGGAACAAAATTATCCCGTCAAATAAAAAGAGGGAGGTTCTCCTACCCGCTTATCCCTGCTTACCCTAAAAAGGAAATAATGAGGATTGTCCCTGTTTTTTGATATACTGAATACATGCCCTTTGGAGTGAGTCTCAAGAAAGAAAAAGAACTGGCGGCCAAGATGGAGATGCTCTCCATCCATGAAAAAGATCTTATTGAAAAATTCGTTCGCTCGAGCGGACATGGGGGGCAGAAAGTCAATAAGACTTCAAGCTGTGTCTACTTAAAGCATATTCCCACAGGAATCGAAGTGAAATGTCAGGAAGAGCGATCACAGTCGCTCAACAGATATAA
>Ga0255054_10000747_pt1 | contig 19184 bp, 14 predicted proteins | sample JV7_2_23_MG_FD_188634 | JGI IMG/M metagenome (GOLD analysis project Ga0255054, IMG submission 188634) | Seawater microbial communities from Jervis Inlet, British Columbia, Canada - JV7_2_23 | ecosystem: Environmental > Aquatic > Marine > Inlet | place: Canada: British Columbia | collected...
GAATCTCCAAACCGAGGAGATCCCGCGTTTGCGTCTTGGAGTCGGGTCGGCGGGACCCGACGAATCGGCAGAAGATCTGGTCGAATTCGTCCTCTCCCCCTTCTCCAAAGAGGAGGAAGGCACCGTGAGCGATTTGATCGAGAGGGCGGCCGACGCTTGTGAGATGTGGCTGCGCGAGGGCAGCGAGCCGACCATGAACCGTGTCAACGGCTGAGAATCAAATAGGAGGTACGCAGAAGTGGACCCACAGAATCTGATCTATCTCGTCCCCATCTGTGGCTTGCTGGCGTTGTTATTCGCCTGGATCCGGAGCTCTTGGATCAAGAGACAAGATGCTGGCAACGAGCGCATGACCATCATCGCTACTCATATCCGCGAAGGGGCCATGGCTTTTCTGGGGCGCGAGTATCGCGTCCTGGCTGTCTTCGTCCTTGTCGTGGCTGTGCTGTTGGCTTGGTTGAACGCCGGCAGGGCTGGCAGCTCGGCACTGGTGGGGCTATCGGTCGTGGCGGGTGCCTTCTGTTCAGGGCTGGCTGGCTTCTTCGGGATGCGGATCGCCACCGCAGCCAATGTTCGGACGACTTCTGCCGCCCGTTCGAGCCTGAATCAGGCCCTACGGGTGGCATTTTCTGGGGGCGCCGTCATGGGCTTCAGCGTGGTTGGCTTGGGAGTCCTCGGCATCTCGGTCCTGTTTCTCATCTACACCAGGATCTTCGACTCGGGTGCAGCCCAGGATGATCTGATGCGGATCGTGACGGTGCTGACCGGCTTCTCATTTGGTGCGAGCTCCATCGCTTTGTTTGCCCGAGTCGGCGGAGGAATCTACACCAAGGCGGCCGATGTGGGCGCCGACCTGGTGGGAAAAGTCGAGGCGGGTATTCCCGAAGACGATCCCCGGAACCCCGCTGTCATTGCTGACAATGTCGGTGACAACGTCGGTGACGTGGCCGGTATGGGGGCCGATCTGTTCGAGTCCTATGTCGGTTCCATCATCGGTGCCCTGGTCCTGGGCGCCAACGCCACCCTCCTCGACGGTAATGAATACACACCCATGCTGGTCTTGCTGCCGCTGGTTCTAGCTGGCGCCGGCATCTTGGTGTCATTGGCGGGAACGTTTCTTGTCCGGACCAAAGAGGGTGGAGATCCCGGCAAAGCGCTGCACACAGGGACCCTCTTCTCCGCCATCGTCATGCTGGCTGCGATCTGGGCGATTTCGCGCTGGTTGTTGCAGGAGACCTACGTCATCGGCGGACAGGAGTTCTTGGCGATGGGGGTCTTCTGGGCCACGGTAGCCGGGTTGACCGGGGGCGTCCTGATCGGCATGATCACCGAGTACTACACTTCTGAATCTCGCAAGCCGGCCCAGGGAATCGCTCAGGACAGCCTTACCGGAGCGGCCACCAATATCATCTCCGGCCTGGCGCTCGGGATGCGCTCCACCGCACTGCCGGTGATCGTGTTGGTGGCAGTCATCCTTGTGGCGTTCGATCAAGCGGGGTTGTACGGAATCGCCATCGCCGCTGTGGGGATGCTCTCCACGACTGGAATTCAGCTGGCGGTCGATGCCTACGGACCGGTGGCAGATAATGCCGGTGGGATCGCCGAGATGGCGCAGCTCGGATCCGAGGTGCGGGCACGAACGGACAAGCTGGACGCAGTGGGCAACACCACGGCCGCCATCGGCAAGGGTTTCGCCATCGGTTCCGCGGCCCTCACTGCGCTGGCTCTCTTTGCTGCCTTTCGCACGACCGTCGGCCTGGAGTCCATCGACTTGGCCGACCCGAAGGTGATGGGCGGACTGTTGGTTGGCGCCATGTTGCCGTTTCTTTTCTCATCCATGGCGATGCGGGCTGTCGGTCGGGCCGCTTTCGAGATGATCGAAGAGGTTCGTCGGCAGTTCCGCTCGATTCCCGGTCTCATGGAAGGTAAGGCCGAAGCGGAATACGCCAAGTGTGTCGACATCTCCACCAAGGCGGCGATCAAGGAGATGATCCTGCCGGGTCTCCTGGCGGTGATCGTTCCGGTTCTCGTCGGGGTCTACGACACGGCAGCCCTGGGCGGCCTGCTGGCCGGTGTCACTGCTTCGGGTGTTGTCATGGCCATCTTCATGGCCAACGCCGGTGGCGCCTGGGACAATGCCAAGAAGTTCATTGAGGGTGGTGCGCACGGTGGCAAGGGATCCGACGCGCACAAGGCGTCAGTGGTCGGTGACACAGTGGGCGATCCCTTCAAAGACACGGCCGGACCGAGCCTGAATATTCTCATCAAACTCATGTCGGTGGTGGCCCTGGTGATCGCACCGCTGCTTTGATCGAGGCGGGGCCCTTGAGATTTTCGGCAGATCGGCTACAATTCGCCGTTCATGGATGTGGGCCGGGCCTTTGGGGCTCCGGTAGCGATTCACTTACCTCTCTGTCCCCATCGAAGGGGACTGCTTGAGGCCTTAGGGAGGTTTCAGACCTGATGCGTGAATACGAGTTGATGTTTATAATCGATCCTCGTCTAACCGACGAGGAGATCGTCTCCCTGGCGGACCAATACAAGGAGATGATTCAATCGGCTGGCGGCGAGGTCCACAAAGAGGAGAGCTGGGGAAAGCGCAAGCTCGCCTACCAGATCAACAAGCTGAGCGAGGGGAGCTATATGCTCTTCCATGTGCGCAGCGAGCAGGGCAGCGTTTTTCGGGAAGTCGAGCAGCGCCTGCGGCAGAACGAAAGGGTGCTGCGCTATATGACTGTGCGCACCGATGCCGGTCGTCTCCGGTATCGCGGGGGTAGCGAACAAGAGGCTGAGGAGTCAGCGGCAGCCGAGCCGGCGACGAGTCACGCAGAGGAGAAGGAATAATGGGTGCCAGAGGATCGGGGAGCAGAGGATCGGGGAGCAGAGGATCGGGGAGCAGAGGATCCGGGAAGAAGAAATTCTTCTTTCACCGACGCAAGGTCTGTCGCCTTTGTGCCGACAAGATCTCCACAGTGGACTACAAGGACACGCGATTTCTCCAGCAGTTTCTGGTGGAGCGATCCAAGATCCTGCCGCGACGCATCTCTGGAACCTGTGCGAAGCACCAGCGGCTCGTTCAGCAAGGCATCAAGCGGGCGCGTCACGTGGCGCTCTTGCCATATGCGAGCGAGTAGAGGAACGGGACAATGCGCGTGATTCTGATGCAGGACGTACTGCACACCGGCAAGCGGGGTGAGGTGATCGATGTCAAGCCTGGCCATGCCCGCAACTACCTGATCCCTCAGGGACTCGCCCTGCAGGCGACCGATGGCAATCTGAAGTACTTCGAACAGCAGCGTACCAAGATCGATGCTCGGCATGCCAAGGAACGGGAGGCGGCAGCTGAAGTGGCCGCCGAGGTTGCCGGCATCCGATTGACCATCGCCAAGCGAGTCGGCGAAAGCGAGACCCTGTACGGTTCTGTAACCGCCACCGAGGTGGTCGATATGCTGGCGGAGAAGGGAATTCTTGTCGACCGACGTAGGGTCGATCTCGAAGGCGGGATCAAGACGATTGGCGACCACCTGGTTCGCATCGAGCTGCATCCCGAAGTCGTCGCAGAAGTGACTGTGATTGTCGTCGCAGAAGAGTAGAGAAGGATGTCCCGCCCGGCGCCAGAGGATCCGGGACAAGTCGAGAGCCGGGAGGGCCTCGGCGAGTCGGGGGGAGATCTTGCTGCCTGGCGGACGAGATGGCAGGCCGACCAGGCTATCGCCATTCCCAGCTCTCCCGTCGGGTTGAAGGGTCGACTGACGGCCCTGCTCAAGCGGGCACTGAACCCGCTGGTGAAAGCACTCTGGAAGCGCCAGAGTGCTTTCAACATTTCGGTCATCGACCACCTGGAGGCCTCGGCACGATCCAGCGCCGAGCTGCTGCGCGACCTGCGCCAGGTTCGCAGTGATCTCCTCCGGGACGTCCAGAACAACCATCGCCGTATCTCCCATCTCGAAGCGTTCAAGCGGGACGGTTTTGGCGACGTGATGCGCCACTCTGATGCCCTCTATGCGGTGGTGGATCAAAAACTGGACCGCTACCGAAGCGAGAGCCGGGCCTTGTGGAGCCGTTTGGGTGCCTTGCTGGCGCGCGTCGAAGACGAGAGTTCCGAGGGCAGTGTCGCCGCTCTCGACGAGGGTTGGCGGGAGCAGGGCTACCGTCTGCTGGAAGATAGGTTCCGGGGCACGGAGGAGGAGATCGCGGAGCGGGTTGCTACCTACCTGCCGCATCTGCCGGCGAATGGAGAGGTCCTCGATCTCGGTTGTGGGAGAGGGGAGGCTCTGGCCGTTCTGGCCCAAGAGGGTCTCTCACCGCGTGGTGTCGATCTGAGTGCCGAGATGGTGGAGGCTTGCCGAGAACAGGGAATGATCGCCGAACGTGGTGATCTTCTGCAGGCATTGGCAGAGTCAGCAGAGGGGTCCTTGGCCGGCGTCATTTCACTCCATGTGATCGAGCACCTGAGAGGCGACGACGTGGAGAGTTTGGTGCGTCTCGCGTGGCGAGCCTTGCAACCGGGCGGCGCCCTGATCCTGGAGACTCCCAATCCTTTGTCCATTGTGGTGGCGGCCCGGAACTTCTGGCGGGACCCGACCCATAGGAGACCCATTCACCCGGAAACTCTGGCCTTTCTGCTCGAGCTGGTCGGTTTCCAGCCGGTGGAGCGGCTCGATCTGCGACCGTTTGCAGAGAGCGACCGGCTGCCGGAGTTCGTACTGGAGGACTTGCCGACCGATCAGCGGCCGCTGGCGCAGCGCCTCAACGAGATGCGCGACAGCCTCGATGAGCTTCTTTTTGGGTTTCAGGACTACGCGATCATCGGCAAGAAGCCTGCCAGTCCATAGCGGCTCAATCCTCCGCCCAGATCTCTTGGATCAACGTCCAGTCTGCCACCGAATCGGGCATCCTCTCACCGGCCTTGGCGAGGTAGAAAGGCCGCTGCTGATACCAGGGCAGTTGCATGACCTTGCCTCGCTCTGGATCGTAGAGGCGGGTAGGCTCGGTGCCAGCGACGAAGGCCTCTCTGACGACCGATTGGGCTCCGGGACCCGGCAGAAGGCCGGTGAAGTACTCGACAGGCAGGTGGACAACCGACGGGGGTGGGGAGAATCGTCCACCGGCCGCGATCCAGCCTTCTTGCAGACCTGACTCGACGATGGAACGCCAGATCGGTAGTGCGGCGGCAGCTCCGGTCATTCTTCTGCCAATGGGATCGTTGTGGTCGTGGCCGACCCAAGCGAGAAGGGTCCACTTGGGGCTGAAGCCGACAAACCACGCGTCTAAATAACGGTCTGTTGTGCCGGTCTTGCCTGCCAGATCGACATCGAAGCCCCTGGCGCTGATCGCTGTTCCACGGTCCACGACGCCCTCCAGCATGTGCCCCAGAACGAAGGCGATCTCGGGCTCCATGGCTTTGTAGGCCTGAGGCTGGTGCTCCTCGACAAGGCCCCCGTCCGGTCCGGTGATGCGGTCAATGACAAAGGGCTCGACAAAGACTCCCTGATTGGCGATCGCAGCATAGGCCGCCGTCAACTCCACGGGTATGAGCTCTGCCGCACCGAGAGGGAGACTCGGATATGGGGCCAGGGGTGAGGAGATACCGCACCGGCGAGCAAAGTCGACAACCCGATCCAGACCCACGAGGTCGCCGAGCTTGGTGGCTGTTACGTTCATGGAGTGCTCGAGCCCCCGTCGAAGTGTCGTGATGCCGTAGTACCGTCGAGAGTTGTTGCGGGGGCTGTAGGTGAGCTGGAGATCGGCCCCGGGGAACACCGCTGGGGCATCAAACAGGGTGTCGGCGGGAGTGAGTCCGGTTTCCAGGGCCGCACCGTAGACAAAGGCCTTGAAGGCGGAACCCACTTGACGGCGTGCTTGGGTGGCACGATTGAAGCTGCTGCGGGAGAAATCCCAACCGCCGATCAGGGCGCGAATGGCACCCGTTGCCGATTCCAGGACGACGACGGCTCCCTCCAGTTTTGGCTCCTGCTCGAGGCGGAGCCGGTCGATCTCACCATCCTCCTGGCTGGCCTGGGGTTCGAACCATGCCACGTCGCCGACATCGAGAATCTGGTTGGGATTCTTCTTCTTTGTCCACTCGATATCTGCGGGGTTGATCTCGAACGGATGCTCGGCAACCCTGACCACAACCCGCTTGCGAGAAGATTCGACTACCAGACCTTCCACCCAGCGTCCGGTCTCGAGTTCGAGGTTGGACCAGGACGGTAGCTCGAACTCTTCGAGGTTCTCATCCTCGACCCGGTACGGCGCCCCACGCCAGCCCTTGGCATGATCCAGCGACAGGAGCCCCTGACGCAGGGCATCTTCGGAGGCCTTCTGGATGGTGGGATCGAGAGTGGTATGAACCTGTAGGCCACGTTCGAGCAAACCCTGGCTGCCGTAGGTCGACTCCAGGTACCGCCTGACCTCCTCGGCAAAATAGGGTCCCAACAGCTCCGCCTGACGCTGGGGTACCACCAGCAGGGGCTCTGCTGTGGCAGTCTCGTACTCCTCCAGGGTAATGAAGCCCTCCTCTTGCATCCGACGCAGTACGTAGTCCCGGCGCTCGATGACCAGATCGGGTCTTCGATAGGCGCTGTAGGCGCTGGGCCGCTGGGGGATCCCTGCCAGCATCGCGGCTTCGGGCAAGCTGAGCTCAGATACCGACTTGTTGAAATAGGATTGGGCGGCAGCTTCGAATCCGTAGTTGCCGTGGCCCAGGAAGTTGAGATTGCAGTAAAGGGTAAGGATCTGTTGCTTGCTGAAGTTCTTCTCGAGCTCGACCGAGAGCAGGGCCTCTTCGATCTTGCGCCGCCAGGTCTTTTTGGGAGTCAAGTAGAGCTGCCGGGCCAGCTGCATGGTGATGGTCGAACCACCGATGGGGCTCTTGCGGTCGCGGCTCAAGTTCTTCTTGATCGCGCGCAGTACCCCTTCGGCATCGATCCCACCGTGCTGAAAGAAGTTCCTGTCCTCGGCTGCCAGAATCGCTTGCTGGAGCAGCTCGGGAACTTCGCCCTCTCTCAGCAGGACCCGCTTCTCGCGGGCATAGGTCGCGAACACCTTGCCAGTACGATCGAAGAGCTGGGTGATCTGGCCTGGAGTGAAGTCGGAGAGTGCCTCGACCCGGGGCATGTTGATCATGGATGCCACACCCACGCCCAGGAGTCCGCCCAGCAGGGCAGCTATGACGAGGGGTATCGCCAGCAGGTAGAGTCGACGTCTGGATGATCTTGGCCTGTCTGACTTGCTCACCGTAGAGGCTCCCGTGGCAATTATAGTTCGCCTGCATGGTTTACGAGACAACGATGGCTGGCTAGAATGCCGTACCTGATCATGAAGGAATCGGAAGTCCCCCAAGAACCCAAGCAGGATCAGTTTCCGGCTGCGCCCTTCAGCCCGGGTCCGCCCGAGAGCTCGGGAGGCGGCTGTGGTCGGGTCGGTCTGATCGGCTGCGGTCTGCTGGTCCTGCTCCTCGGGGCCGCATCGGTGGTCTTTCTACTGAAGGCCGGAGATCTCTTCGCCTGGGCCATGGACCGATTCGAAGTGGAGATCGCTCATGCTCTCCCCGACGACCTCCCCGAGGCCGATCGGCGACGGCTGCACAACGCCTTCGAGGCCGCATCGGATGCCGTGCGGGCAGGGGATTTCGACCCGCTGGCTCTGCAGAAGCTGCAGTCGAAACTCCGGGACTCCCTTCTCGAAGAGAGCCAGAACCTGACACGCCAACAGGTTCTGGAGCTGATCGCTATTCTGGAAGAAGTCGCCGGAGATGACGTCGAGGACGAGTCCGGGGAGGGTAAGGAGGAGCCTTTGTCGCCCGTTGCAGCTCCATCGACGACCTAGGATCCTGCCATGGGCCGATTTCAGCTCCAGTCACCCTTCAGCCCCCAAGGTGACCAGCCGGAGGCGATTCGCCAGCTGTCCGATGGCCTTCGTGCCGGGGACCGGGACCAGGTCCTTCTCGGGGTGACAGGCTCGGGCAAGACATTTACCATTGCCAAGGTCATCGAGGAGGCCAATCGGCCGACCCTGATCCTCTCCCACAACAAGACGCTGGCCGCCCAGCTCTATCAGGAGTTCAGGAGCTTCTTTCCTCATAATGCAGTGGAGTATTTCGTTTCCTACTACGACTACTACCAGCCCGAAGCCTATGTGCCCCAGAGCGATACCTATATCGAGAAGGAGACGAGCATCAACGAAGACATCGATCGCCTCCGCCTCCGCGCTACGAAGGTGCTGTTCGAGCGCCGTGACGTGATCATCGTGGCTTCCGTCTCCTGCATCTACGGTCTGGGCTCTCCCGAGGCGTTCTCCGGCATGTTGAGCTTCTTTGAGGTGGGGGATGCGGCCGGTATGGAAGTCGGGCTCCAGAGTCTGGTGGATATGCAGTACGAGCGCACCCAGCTCGACCTTTTTCGGGGCGGCTTTCGCGCTCGGGGCGACGTGCTCGAGATTCTTCCTGCCTACGAAGATACCGGTATTCGCGTGGAGTACTTCGGTGACGAGATCGAGAGAATCTGCAGCTTCGATCCGCTCACCGGAGATGGCCTTGACGAGTTGGAGAAGATCGCTGTCTATCCCAAGACGCACTACGTCACCCCCAAGGAGGCGCTGCAGAGAGCGATCGGCAGCATTGGGAGAGAGTTGGAGGAGAGACTGGCGGTCATGGAACAGGAAGAGCGACCCCTGGAGCGTCAGAGACTGGAGCAGCGGACCCGTTTCGATCTGGAGATGCTGCGCGAGATCGGTTATTGCCATGGGATCGAGAACTACTCTCGACATCTCACCGGCCGCGCGACCGGCGAGCCACCACCCACTCTGCTCGACTATCTTCCGTCCGACTACCTGCTGGTTGTGGATGAGTGTCACCAGACCATCCCCCAGGTGCGCGGGATGTATCACGGCGACCGATCCCGCAAGGAGACCCTGGTGGACTTTGGCTTCCGACTCCCCAGCGCCCTCGACAATCGACCCTTGACCTTCGAGGAGTTCGAAGAGCGAACCGGTCAGCGGCTCCTGGTGTCGGCAACCCCAGGTCCCTGGGAGCTCGGGCAGGTCAAGGGTGTGGTGGTCGAGCAAGTAGTGAGACCCACTGGGCTACTCGATCCCGAGATCCTGGTACGGCCAGCAAAGGGGCAGATTGACGATCTCCTGGGTGAGATCCGTGCCGTGGTGGAAGAGGGGAGGAGGGTCCTGGTAACCACCCTGACCAAGCGCATGGCCGAAGAGCTGACCCAGTATCTCCTCGAGCTGGGTGTCAAGGTTCGCTATTTGCACAGCGACATCGACACCCTGGAGCGGGTGGAGATCATCACGGCTCTGCGCCAGGGCCTTTTCGATGTGCTGGTAGGGATCAACCTCCTGCGGGAGGGTCTCGATCTGCCGGAGGTCTCGCTGGTCGCGGTTCTGGATGCCGACAAGGAGGGATTCCTCCGTAGCGAAACTGCTTTGATTCAAACGGCGGGCCGGGCGGCTCGCAATCTGGAAGGTAGGGTCCTGTTCTACGGCGACAAGTTGACCAATGCCATGAGCAGATCGATCGCGGAGACCGAACGTCGCCGGGTCAGGCAGCGTGCCTACAACAAAGCCCACGGGATCGAACCCCGGAGCATCCTGAAGGACATTCACAGTCCTCTCGTGCAGATGAGCAACCTGGACTATCACCTGTCCAGCGACGACGCCCTCTCCGAGTTGGCCGAAGGGAGCAGCCTCTCTCTCCGAGAGCAAATCGACCGTCTTGAAAAGCACATGCGGGCCGCGGCCAAACGGTTGGAGTTCGAGCAGGCCGCGGCACTGCGGGACAAGATTCGCGAGCTCAGGGAGCTCCAGATCTACTCTGGCTGAGCCCTGCGGCTACAAGTGGTCATGAGCATCAATCCCCAGGTCGAAGAAAGGATCCGCGATCTGGCGGACCTGCCAGGGATCTACATCTTCAAAGGACCGGCCGATCAGGCCCTCTATGTGGGCAAGGCCGCCTCGTTGCGCAAGCGGGTCCTCTCGTATCTGAGCTCTGGCCACGATCCGAGGATCGCTGCCATGCTCGCCGAAGCGGTCGATCTGGATGCTGTGGTTACCGACACAGAGGCCGAAGCGCTGCTGTTGGAGAACAACTGGATCAAGCGAGCTCGACCTCGTTTCAACATTCTGCTGCGGGATGACAAGACCTACCCTTACGTGGAGCTGACGATGGCCGACGATTATCCGAGGGTCGGCCTGACTCGCCGGATCCGGGAGAACGGGAGTGAGTATTTCGGTCCATATCTCCCCGGCGGGCTTGCCCGCAAGGCCATCAAGCTGGTCCAGAAACTGTTCGAGGTTCGCGTCTGCCGGATCGACATTGATGGTTCCTTGCCCAGACCTTGTCTCTACCACGACATGCAACGCTGTCTGGGTCCCTGTGTGACAGGACTCACCAGTCGCGAGAGCTATGATCGGGCCATCGCAGCGGCCAGACTGTTTCTATCGGGGCGGACCAGGGAGCTTCTCCGCCAGCTGAGGCAGGAGATGGCCAATGCCTCGGCCAACCTGGAGTATGAGCGGGCCGCTCAGATCAGGGACACGATCGGCGAAATCGAAACGGTCAGTCAGAAACGCAAGCTGTCGTCGGTCCATGGCGAGGATGTGGACGTCTTCGGTATCCACGTGCAAGGGGGGAACACCGCAGTGTGCATCCTGGTGATGCGGGGCGGACAGGTGCTGGATCGCCGCGAGCTCTTTTGGGAGGGTCAAGGAGAGGTAACTCCCGAACGAGTGTTTTCCGAGCTCCTGCCGCAGGTCTATGAGCGAACCTCGTTCGTGCCGCGCGAGCTCCATCTGCCGGTGCCGGTAGAAGGTGGCGACGTCCTGGTCGATTGGTTGGCCGAGCGCCGAGGAGAGAGAGTCTACCTTCGTCTGCCGTCTCGGGGACCCAAATTCCAACGTGTCACCTTGGCGATGCGAAACGCCGAGCTCGCCCATCGTCGGCGCTTCCGCTCGGCGGGCCGATGGGAGGGTGCTGCCCTGGCCCTGCAGAAGAAACTGGATTTACCCGACCCGCCAAAAAGAATCGAGGGTTTCGACATCTCCACTCTGCAGGGTGAGGAGACCGTGGCCTCCCTCGTAGTGTGGGAGGAAGGGAAGATGCGCAAAGGAGAGTACCGCTCCTTCAACATCCGGGGTCTCAAAGCACCAGACGATTTCGAGTCCATTCGCCAGGCCGTGCTTCGCCGCTATCGACGTCGATTGAACGAATTGGGAACCATGCCCGACCTGATACTCATCGATGGCGGTCGGGGGCAGCTGAACGCTGCCCTCGAGTCGCTCACCGGTCTGGGGGTAGAGGAGACTCCAGTTGTCGGACTGGCAAAACGGGACGAGGAGATCTATTCGCCGGATCGTCCCGAGCCGCTCGTCCTCGATCGACGAAATTCGGGCCTGCGACTTTTGCAGGAGATCAGAGACGAGGCCCACCGGTTCGCTCTGGCACGTCATCGCAAACGTCGAACGGCTCGATCCCTGCGTGGTGCATTGGACGAGATCAGGGGTGTCGGCCCGAAGAGGCGCAAGCAGCTGCTACTGCATTTCGGCAGTCTCCAGGCGATAGAGGCTGCCTCCCTGGAAGACCTCCAGAGGCTGTTGGGCCCCGCCATTGGAAGCACGGTTCACGTGCACGTTCATGGCGAAGAAGGTGAGACATAGTGGAGTGCTTAACGCTGCCCAGGTCCCTTATTCCTATAGAATCCTGTTGAGGAATGGTGACAGCAACAGTCATGGCTACCGATCGTTCATTCAAGGATTGGCTGCGTGAGATATGTGTGGAGCGCCAGACCGGCCGACTGAGTGTGACCTCTGATCATGGTGAGGGGGACCTCTTCTTTGTCGGTGGCGAGCTCTATCTCGGGCCTGAGAGCCCCGTTTTCGAGGCGGCCAAGGCCTGGGTGGACGAGTCGGGGATGCGAGGCGCTGCGGATGGCGCAGAGGTGCTCGAAACGATCCCCATCGCTGGGGCGCTGGCTTTCCGGCAACTGGCCGGAACGATCATCGAGCAGGTGGGCGGAGACGAGGATGGCCAGTGCTCTTTTTCCACTGGAGCGAGTCAGATTCGGCTCGATCTGGTGGGCCCCCTGCCGACCCGACAACTGCTGATGGAATGTGCGGTCTGGTCTCTGGATGAGCAGGGGCTGTTGCGGGGCCTGGGTGGGGAAGAGGTAGTGATGCGGGCGACGGCCGACCCCGGCCATCCTTTCTCGGAGATCGAGCTCGATCCGCAGGAGGCCTTTCTGCTATCGCGACTCGAACACCCCGTAACCGTGGGTGAATTCCTCAACCAGCTCGACCTCGATCGTGTCCAGGTGCTGCAGGGCTTGTGTCGTCTCGCTGCCGTCGATCTCATCGCCTCGGCCATGGATGTGGATTCGAGAGAGGGAGATCAGGAATCGAAGGACCGCCTGGTCGAGCGGTTCGGGGAGCGGATCGGCCAGAGTCTGGAGGAGGAGCCACTGGAAATTGGCAGAGATCAGCATCGGGAGCTACTCCGCAGCCTCCTCAGCCGGATGGGGGAGATGACCCATTTCGAGCTCCTGGCCGTGACACCGCAGAGCGGCGACGAGGAGATCCACAACGCATTCCTGGAGCTCGGACGACTGGTCCATCCGAGCCATGCCACGACCCTGGGATTGGCCGGGAAGGAGGGCGCCTTCGGAGTCCTCTTCGAGCGTGCCACCGACGCCTATGTCACCCTGAGTGATCCGGACCGCAGAACCAGCTACGCGCAGGATCTGGGTCCCCTTTCCCAGAGTTCCTCGAAGGGTCCTTCTGACGAAATACGCAGCAAAGAGAAGCAAGAGGTGGCCCGGCAGAACTACGAGATGGCGCTGGCGCTGACTGATCGACAGGATTTCCACTCGGCCATCCAGCTTCTGGAGCAGGCCGTCAAGGTCGATCCACAGCCGGAGTACCTGACACTGTTGGGAGACTGTCAGGCGGAGAATCCCAGTTGGCTGGATCGGGCTGCGTTCAACTACCAATGGGCGCTACAAGTCCGACCTGGAGATGCCGCTGTCTTGGCTCGCCTGGGCAGGGCTCACGAACGCCGAGGAGAGACCGTTGAAGCGCGCCAGGCTTATGAATCGGCGTTACGAGTCGCACCCTCGATGGAAAGCGCCCGGGCCGGTCTCCTGCGCGTGGGCGGCGGTCAGGTCGTGGATCAGAAGCTGTCCTTTTCTCAGCGGCTCCTCTCGATTCTCCGGGGAAAGTCGGGGCTCTGAATCGGAACCTCTCCACGTCTGCTAGGAAATAGGCAACAGTCCTGACCCGATCTGGCGTTACAATGTCAGAGGTACTGGAGTGCTCCAGGCGATCGCTCTTCGGCTACGGTCGGAGGGAGGAAAGTCCGGACTCCGACGGGCAGCATGCTCGCTAACGGCGAGGCGCGGCGACGCGACGGAAAGTGCCACAGAGAGCAGACCGCCCGGTTCTCCCGGGTAAGGGTGAAAGGGTGCGGTAAGAGCGCACCGCTCCACCGGTGACGGTGGGGGCACGGTAAACCCCATGCGGAGCAAGACCAAATAGGGGTGCGAAAATTGGGCAGCCCGTCCCGAGATGGCAGACAGGGTGCCGAAAGGCGCCCTGGGCCAGCGCACCCGGGTAGGTCGCACGAGGCTGGCGGCAACGTCGGTCCCAGATGAATGATCGCCGACACCGGGTAACCGGTGCCACAGAATCCGGCTTACGGAGCACTCCAGTACCCCTCCCACCGATGGTAATCTTGGAATTCAGCGAATAGGCGCCACACAATGAGCCCAGAATACGTCGCCACTAGCAAGGACCCTTCCGCCGACCGCACACTGGAGTTCGGTGCCGGACGCTTCATCTTCCACCAAGGAGATCTCGGTACGGAGATGTTTATCATCCACGAAGGCAAGGTGGAGATCTTGCAGGAAGATCCATCCGGTCCCAGACAGCTGGCCGTTCTGGAGCGTGGCGACTTTTTCGGCGAGATGTCGATCCTCGAGGAGCTGCCGCGAAATGCTGGCGCCAGGGCCATGACCGACGTCAAGATCATCATGATCGATGGCGCCACATTCGACTCCATGTTGCGGGGCAATCCCGAGATCGGGATCCGCATCATGCGCAAGCTCTCGCGGAGGGTTCGAAAGGCCGATGCTCTCCTCAATCGTGCCTTGAAAGGTGAAGAGCCCGAGCGGGTGGAAGATCCTTCGGTCCCCATCCAGGTCCAGCCTGCTGTAGCGCGCCTGATTCACATGGAGACCGGGACGGAGTTCGGCCTTCCGGCCGAAGAATCGACGACCGTTGGACGCCGGGATCCGGTAACCGGAATCCAGCCCCATGTGGATCTGACAACCATCGACCCAGAGAGGTCCAGTAGCCGCCGCCACGCCAAGATCTACCACGAGGATGGCAAGTTCCTCCTGATGGAGGATATCGGCGCCACCAACGGAACATTCCTCAACGATTCCCGGATTCGTACGGGAGTCCCGGTGGAGGTCGAACACGGCAACATGATCCGATTTGGTTTGGTCGAGCTCAATTTCCTCATTGACTGATCTGAAGTCAAGCACTCTCCTCATCGAGCTCAAGGGGGTCGGGGAAACCCGTTCACGGGCCCTTGCCCAGGCAGGGTTTGTAACGGTCGCCGACTTGCTGTTTCATTTGCCGTTTCGATACGAAGATCGCCGGCAGCAATCGACACTCGCAACGATTTCAGAACCTGGAAGATACTCGACCCGTGGTCGGCTTAGCGGGCTGAAACGGGTCCGGGTCCGGCGTCGGAATCTATCGCTGGTAAGGGGCTGGATCGAAGACGGCACGGGTCGGTTACCGGTGATCTGGTTCAACCGGCCCTATCTCATCAATCAGGTTCAGGAGGAAGCCGAGTACGCACTCTATGGAGAGGTCCGCTGGCGTGAAGCTGGACCCGAAATGATCAATCCCACCTGTGAGCGAATCGGCGAGCAGAGCTCAGAGCAGGGCATTGTGCCCGTCTATCCGGCAGTGGCAGGCCTGGGAGGATCGTTCGTGCGCCGCCTGGTCCGACAGGTCATCGCGAGCCTCGACCCGCTGACGCTCGCGGATCCTCTGCCCCCCTATCTCCGAGAGCGTCGGAGTCTGCCCTCTCTCGGCGAGGCCCTTACGGTTCTCCATAGGCCGGGGCAGGATGCCGAATTGACCACCCTGGAGGAGGGCGGGAGTCGAGCCCACGCTCGCCTCGCGTACGGCGAGTTCCTCGAGCTGCAGGTGGAACTGGGGTTTCTGCGTGGCTACGAAACGCGTCAGGAGAAGGACCACCGGTATCGGCTGGATCCCGGTCTCAGGCAGGTTCTAGTGGACATCTTGCCATTTCGGCTCACTGGGGCACAAAGACGTGTGCTGAAGGAGATCTCGACGGATCTCTCGGCCCCTTTCCCAATGCTGCGCCTTCTGCAGGGAGATGTAGGTAGCGGCAAGACGATCGTGGCGGTGATGGCACTGGTGATGGCCTTGGAGAGCGGGCTGCAGGGTGCCTTCATGGCACCCACCGAGTTGCTCGCAGAACAGCATTTTCAAACACTCTTCTCTCTCTTGAAAGAGCGCTATCGGGTCGCTCTGCTAACCAGTTCTGTAACCGATCCAAGACGAGTCCGAACCGATCTTGCCGACGGTACGGTACAGCTGGTCGTGGGCACCCACGCCCTCATCCAGGAGGATGTCGAGTTCGCTCGCCTCGGCCTGGCGGTGGTGGATGAGCAGCACCGCTTCGGTGTTGCACAGAGGCGCTATTTGCAACGCAAGGGCAAGCAGCCGGACTTGCTGGTCATGACGGCAACACCTATCCCGCGCTCCTTGGCAATGACGGTTTATGGGGATCTGTCACTGTCGGTGATCGATGAGCTGCCCCCGGGGCGACTCCCTGTCGAAACCAGTGTGGTTCCGGCCAGGAAACGACGCAACCTCTACGAGTGGCTACGTCAAGAGTTGGCAGACGGGTCTCAAGCCTACGTCGTGTTCCCGCTCATCGAGGACAGCGACCAGCTCATTGCCGAGTCGATCGCCACCATGGGAGAAGAGTTGCGCCGCCGTCTTGGTGGTATCGAGTCCGCAATCCTTCACGGACGGATTCCAGTTGACGAACGCGATGAGATCATGGCTCGGTTTCGCCAGGGAGACATCAGGGTGCTGGTGGCAACGACGGTGATCGAAGTTGGCGTAGATGTACCGAATGCGAGCATAATGCTGATCGAAAGTGGAGAGCGCTTTGGTCTATCACAGCTCCATCAGTTGCGGGGGAGAGTGGGGAGGGGGAGGCGTCAGTCGACATGTGTGGTAGTGCATGGCTCGCTGACGGCCGATGCTCGGCGTCGGTTGGAGGTCTTCAGCGAAACCAACGACGGCTTTCGCATCGCCGAGGCCGATCTTCAGATTCGCGGGCCGGGCGACCTCCTGGGGACTCGCCAAAGTGGAGTTCCCCTTTTTCGAGTCGCCGATATCATCCGCGATCGGGAGTGGCTGGAGCGGGCGCGGCTCGATGCGGAAGAGCTTATCCGCGGCGGCGCCCCAGGAGACCACAGGCAATTTCTGGGGCGACTTCGTCGACGGGCCAGAAGTCGCTACGAGCGATTTGCCGGAGGCTGAATTGAGAGTCCTACTGATCGCCAACACGCTACCGCACACCGATATCTCCGGTGTTGGCGAGCAGGTCGTGCAATTGGCCGCCGGGCTCGAGTCTCTCGGACATGAGGTTCGAGTCCTGAGTCGGGGTCCTGGCGGTGCCCCGGGACCGAAGCTCCTTTTCCCTCTGACGGTGGTGCCCGTCTTTCTGTGGGAGATCAAGAAGTTCCGTCCCCACGTGATCCAGGTCCACGAATCCGATGGCGGTTTGGTGGCTTTGGTGGCAAGAACGCTGGCAGCCATGTTGGATCCCCAGCCTCGGCTGGTCGCACTCTTGCAAGTGAGCTATCTGGAGGAGATACGTGCGGTCCGGCCGCTGCGCGAAGAGGGCCTCGTGCTGGGGAGGCCCGGTCTGCGGGAGATCAGTTTCCGCTGGCTGAAGGCGCCCCTGCAGGTTGTCCTTGGTCTGATGACGGCCTGGCTGGCAGACGAAGTCCTGGCCCCGAGCCAGCAGACCGCTCATGAGATCGAGCGCGACTATGCAGTTTCGGAAGTCCAGGTCCTGCCCAATGTAACCGGGGCGAGGCAGCTCGTGGCGACCGGCGAGACCGATCTGCCGGAACCGGGCTATCTGCTGTTCGTCGGCAGACTCAGGATCCGCAAGGGCGTCGAAGTCTTGTTGCACACCATCGATCGATTGCGTCAGCAGTATCCGAGGATTCGGTTGGTGGTCGTTGGGGGTGGGGAGCACCGAAGCCGGCTGGAATCAGTGGTAGAAGAGCTCGATCTCGGTTCGCAGGTGGAGTTTGTCGGTCCCTGCCCTGCCGAACGTGTTCCCGCACTCATGTCCGGGGCGCTGGCGATGGTAGTACCCTCTATCTACGAAGGGATGCCGCTGGTCATTCTCGAGGCAATGGCAGCTGCCTTGCCGGTCGTTGCCAGTCGGGTCAGCGGCATACCGGAGGTGGTGGAGGACGGCAGGAGCGGCTGGTTGGTGGCACCGGAAAGCATCGATGAGCTGGCAGTGGCGCTGGCGGAAGTCCATGACGATCCGCAAGAGGCGCGGCGACGCGGGCAAGAAGGAAAGCTGCTGGTTGCGGCCTCCGCAACTCCCGCCGAAGCTGCCCGTCGTTGGTCGGATCTGGTTTTGAGCCGGCAACCGAGCGTGGAGACTTGATGGGTAGAGCACTCTTGATTCTGGGATGGCTGGCCACTGGGGGTCTGTTGGCGACAGGGCTCCACGGCTTCCAGGTGGGGGTGGAGGGGGGCTTGGGTCTACATCTTCTTGTCGGGTTGTTCTCTAGCCTCCTGATTCTCTTCTCCCACTCCTGGATCATGTTCTATCTGATCGGAACCGGAAAGGCAGTGAAGACCGCGGTTGCCGACCACGATCTCGACCGGTCGCTGGCGGAGAAGACGGTCGAATTCAAGAATCGGTCCTATCCCTGGTTGATGTCGGCGATCGGCGCGGTGATGATCACCTTCATCATCGGTGGTGGCGTGGCGACCAAGGTGATTCCGTCGTGGGTACATGCCCTCCTGTTCGGGGCCACGCTCCTGGTGCAGATTCGAGCCCTGGTTTTGGAAGGCGAGGTTGTGCTGGCAAATGATCGGCTGATGCGACAGGTGGAGCGGGAGATCGACACCTGAGGGGCGCCTCTTGTCCTATAATCGCGCGGCGCCGGCCAAGTGGCCCCACGGAGCTCACAAGCACCACCAAGAGACGATCAGAAACGAGAATTGGACGTGAATCCTGCCAATCGTGAATACGTTGTCCTGTCGGGTATGCGCCCAACGGGGAAGATCCATCTCGGGAACTATTTTGGCGCGGTCAAGAACTGGGTCGATCTACAGGACAGGTACCGGTGCTTCTACTTCATCGCCGATTGGCACGCCTTGACGACCGACTACGGTAATACCTCGGAGCTCGGCACGGCGACGTTGGAGATGGCTGCGGATCTCCTGGCCTCCGGTCTGGATCCCGAGCGCGCGGTCATCTTTGTCCAATCCCTGGTGCCGGAACACGCCGAGCTGCACCTGGTCTTGTCGATGATCACTCCGCTGGGTTGGCTGGAAAGGGTCCCCACTTACAAGGAGCAGATCCGTGAGCTTTCAAATCGGGATCTTTCGACCTTTGGCTTCTTGGGATACCCGGTTCTCCAGACCGCGGACATCCTGCTCTATCGGGCGCACCTCGTGCCGGTGGGGGAGGACCAGGCCAGCCACCTCGAATTGAGCCGTGAGATCGGCCGTCGCTTCAACAGCTACTTCGGCGATATCTTCCCCGAGCCCAAGGCGCTGTTCACGCCGACACCCAAGGTCCCGGGTCTCGACGGGCGCAAGATGTCCAAGTCGTACAACAACACGATCAACATCGCCGATTCACCCGATGAGATCCGTCGCAAATGCAAGGGGATGTTTACCGACACAGAACGGATTCGACGCACCGATCCGGGACACCCTGAAACTTGCAATCTCTTCGAGTTTCACAAGCTCTTCTCTCCGACCGATCTCCAGGAGCGAGTGGCAAGAGAGTGTCGATTGGCCGAGATCGGATGCGTCGACGACAAGGACCTGATCGCCGACCAGATCATCGCCTATCTGGAACCGAT
>Ga0255054_10000749_pt1 | contig 19155 bp, 17 predicted proteins | sample JV7_2_23_MG_FD_188634 | JGI IMG/M metagenome (GOLD analysis project Ga0255054, IMG submission 188634) | Seawater microbial communities from Jervis Inlet, British Columbia, Canada - JV7_2_23 | ecosystem: Environmental > Aquatic > Marine > Inlet | place: Canada: British Columbia | collected...
GGCGAAGGTGATCACGGAGAAGGCCCCACCGGTGACGGCTGCTCGTCCCACTACGCCGCCCCACGTGGCGGCGAGCATAGACAAGTCGCTGCAGAAGCTGCCGGCGGATCGGTTCACGAGTGCAGCGGAGTTCGCGAGCGCTCTCGCCAACCCGTCGTTCAGTGTGGCTACCACCGCAGCCGCGCCGGCCGCCTTGGCAGGAGAGTCGCGGCGCTGGGACCGCGTGACGATCGGTTTCGCCGCCGTGAGTGCACTGCTGCTGGCGGCCGCGGTGTGGGGATGGCTCCCGAGCGCCACCGAGTCAGCACCCGTCGCGCGAATGAACATCGTGTTCCCGGAGGACCAGCGCCTTGTCCCGTACATATGGGGACCGACAGCCACCCTGTCACCCGACGGCTCTCGCATCATCTACATGGGACCGGCCGTACAGGCGGCCGGTTGGCAGCTATGGAGCCGTTCCCTCGACCGCCTGATCGCGGAGCCGCTTCCGGGAACAGTGGGCGGGTTTAACTGGCACTTCTCGCCTGACGGGACGAGGCTGGCCTTCATGACGGGGAGCAGCGTGGCGACGCTGAACGTAGTGTCGCTCACGGGGGAGCCGCCGATCGCCCTCCACGACTCAGTGCAGTGGTTCGGGGGAGATTGGAGTGAGGACGGCTACATCTACTTCACCAACGTCGGGTGGAGCCTCAGCCGCGTTCCCGTGACCGGCGGACCCGTCGAGGCCGTTTCTACGCGCGACAGCACGCAGGGAGAAGCCATACATCACTGGCCCGACGTGCTGCCGAACGGCAAGGGCGTCATCTTCACCGCGGGCCACGGCGCTCCGGCAGCGACAGGCGAGTACGACATCGCCGTACTGGACCTGGGATCGGGCACGCACCGCACGCTGCTGCGTGGACTGCGCGCCCGCTACGCGACCTCGGGGCACCTCGTATTTGTGCGCTCCGACGGCGTTCTCCTGGCCGCTCCCTTCGATCAGGACCGGCTCGAGCTCACCGGCCCCGCAGTGCCGCTCCTCGAGGACATCTCCGTGAAGCAGTGGGGCGCCGTGGACATGGCGATCTCGGAGTCCGGGACTCTGCTCTACGTCAGCGGAGCAAACGTCGCGCCCGATCAGATCGTGCGCGTGTCCCGCTCCGGAGAGGAAGAGGTCGTCGATCCGGAGTGGTCGGGCGTCTTCGGCTCGCTTGAGCTTTCGCCGGACGGGACCCGCCTCGCGATCTCAGTCGGTGGCAGCGACGGGGTACACATGTGGGTAAAGGAGCTGCCGCGTGGCCCGCTCGCCAAGCTCACATTCGACGGCAGTCAGAACTACCGTCCCGCATGGACACCGGATGGGCGGTTCGTCTCCTACGTTTCGGACCGCGACGACCTGTGGGATCTCTATATGCGGCGTGCCGATGGGAGCGCGCAGGACGAGCATGTGCTTCACCGGGAGCGCGGCATCGAGCAGGCAACGTGGTCCAGTGACGGTGATTGGATCGTGTTCCGCGAGGGCGGCGACGCCGGGCAGCGCGACATCATGGCGATTCGTCCCGGCCGCGACACTGTGGCCACGGGGTTGGCGACGACACAGTTCGACGAGTACAACCCAGTGCTGTCTCCGGACGACCGATGGTTGGCCTATGTCTCTGAGGAGACGGGGAGTCCGGAGGTGTACGTCCGCCCGTTTCCCAACGCCGGCGACGCAAAGTGGCAGATCTCATCCAACGGCGGGGCCTATCCCGTGTGGGCCCACAGCGGGCGCGAGCTGTTCTACGTGAACGGGAGCAACGAGCTGGTCTCGGTCGCGGTGTCTGCGGGGACGAGGTTTATCGTGGAGGGATCCCAGACGCTCTTCTCCACCCAAGGCTTCAAGGCCAATGCCCAGTACCATCAGTACTACACAGTGGCGCCGGACGACGAGTCCTTCTACGCGATCAAGCTGGGAATGGGCGCGGGTGGTGACATGGTGCTCGTGTTCAACTGGTTCGAGGAGTTGAAGGAGAAGGTCGGGGAGTGACGGCGGGGACGGTGAACGCGACTTTCCGCGGAGTAGACGGATGAAGCAGCCCCACATGATCGAGAACGACGACGACGCCACCGTCACGATAGACGGCCGCATCATGTCCGGGTTCATAGCGCACGAGAAGCCGTGCGTGGACTGCGGCAGCTCGTCGGTGTTCAGCCTGGGCCACTGGGCGCACTTCTGCGCCGGGTGCAACTGCTGGATGAACACGCACTGCGACGATCCCACCTGCATGTTCTGCAGATACCGCAAGAAAGTGCCGCTGGCGTAGAGCGCCCGCCGTCGGCTGTGCCGCGGCAGGTGGTGGTGGTGACGAACTGGTTCGAGGAACTGCAGACGAAGGTGGCTCCATGACCGAGCGAATCGACCGCCTCAAGGCCGCCCTCGTGGTGATGCCCCACAGCTCTACGCCCGGCTGCCCGAGGACTGCCACACATGGGAGCTGGCCCTTTCGCTGGATGCCTCCATGGCCGTGTGCGTTGTGTTGGACGAGCGGCCCGACGTACACATCGTTGAGAACTTCGACCCCCAGGCTCGATAGGAGAGGTCTTTGATGATCCGCCGACCCACCATTCTCTTAGTCGCTTCCGTTGCGATTCTCGCTGCCTGCACGAGCGAAGCAGCGCAGCAGGAACAGCAGGAGGGCGTCACTTCCATTCCCGCCGCCATACTCGGTGAGGCTCCGCCCCCACAGGGCGAGACCGCGATGTACGTGGCGGGAGACGAAGCCACACGCGGATACCTCGCAGTCCCCGAGGGCGACGGGCCGTTCCCGGCACTGATCCTGATACACGAGTGGAACGGACTCACAGACCGGGTGCGCCAGGTCGCCGACGCGTTTGCCGAGCAGGGCTACGTCGCCCTCGCAGCCGACCTCTATCACGGGCAGTTGGGCACCAACCGTGACGAGAACATGGCCCTCATGGGTGCAGCACGCGGGAACATGGAGGCCGTGATCTCCAACCTCGACGCAGCGCAGCAGTTGCTGCGCGACCGTGATGACGTAAGCGGCAAGGTGGGCGTGATGGGTTGGTGCTTCGGCGGCGGCATCGCACTGAGCTATGCACTCGGCGGCGAGCATCACGACGCCACCGCGATCTTCTACGGCTCGCTGGTCGAAGATCCTGCGGAGCTCGCCCGGCTGGACCACCCGGTGTACGGCACGTTCGCCGAGTTGGACGGTGGGATCCCGCCGGAGCAGGTGGAGCGGTTCGCCGCGGCGCTCGACTCGATCGGCATCGACAACGACATCCACATCTACGACGCCGTGAACCACGGCTTCTGGCTGCGGGTGGATCAGGACCGCGAGCTGCGCGAGGAGCCCGCGCTGAGCGCGTGGCAGCGGCTGCTGCGATTCCTGGGCCAGACGCTGAGCTAGGCCGAACAGAGTCCCAGCCCGACCCCACTCTGGCGCCGGCACCACCCGGCCCCCACTTTCTTACGTTGCATGGGATCCCGAACCCTATGACGGAAAGCACTACACCTCCCATGACCGACCCGGCAACCCTGAAGCCCCGCGACAAGGACATCGACGCCTACGGGATCACGCATCCCGGCAAGGTACGGGAAGTGAACGAGGATCACTTCCTTATCGCAGCGCTCTCCAAGCAGATACTTGTCGAGCACACGAGCCTTCCTGCGGAGGCGCAGCTGCACGAGGAACCGGAGCGGCTGGCGTCGCTCGCCATGGTGGCCGACGGCGTGGGGAAGGGCGGCGGTGGCGAGGTGGCGAGCCGGCTGGCGCTACAGGCGGTCTCGGAGTACGTGGCGCACAGCACGGACGCGTTCTTCGCCGCCTTCAATGCCGATGCCGCGGATCCCGAGGTGCTCTCCCGCGTTCTCACGGTCGCGGCGCTCGAGTGCCACGCCAGCCTCCTGGAGCGCGCCGAGCGGGACCCCGAGCACAGGCGCTTCGGCACCACGCTCACGATGTGGTTCGGCTTGTGGCCGCATGCTTACCTGCTGCAGGTGGGTGACAGCCGCTGCTACATATACCGCGACGGAGAGCTCACACAGATCTCGCGCGACCAGACCATGGCACAGGAGCTCGTGGATGAGGGTGTCATGTCGCGCACCGATGCCGCCGGGACGCGCTGGGCGCACGTGCTCTCGAGTGCCATCGGGGGCCACGAAGCGGCGCCGGTCGTCACGCGCATCACGCGGGACTGGGGCACGATCGTGATGCTGTGCAGCGACGGGCTCACGAAGCACGTGTCGGACGAGCGGATCGCTGAGCGGCTGGGCAACCTGAAGAGCGCGAAGCAGACCTGTGAGGAGCTGCTGCAGGACGCCCTGGACGATGGGGGCAGCGACAACATCACCCTCATCATCGGTCGCACCATCAAGCCGACGGACGTCTGACATGCCTGAGATCACCGAGCGCGTGACCGCCGCTGTCGCCGGCCGCTACCGGATCGAACGCCACATTGGCGAAGGCGGCATGGCGACGGTCTATCTGGCACGGGATCTCAAGCATGACCGCAAGGTGGCCGTGAAAGTGCTGCGCCCCGAGCTTGCCGCGGTGCTCGGAGCCGAGCGCTTCGTGCAGGAAATCAAGACGACCGCGAATCTCCAGCACCCGCACATCCTTCCTCTGTTCGACTCAGGCGAGGCGGACGGATTCCTCTACTACGTGATGCCGTTCATCGACGGTGAGACGTTGCGGGACAAGCTCAATCGTGAGACGCAACTCGGCATAGATGAGGCGGTACGGATAACGACCGAGCTTGCTGACGCGTTGGATTACGCGCACCGCAACCAGGTGATTCATCGCGACATCAAGCCCGAGAACATCCTGCTGCACGACGGCCGGCCGATGGTGGCGGATTTCGGGATCGCGTTGGCGGTGAGTGCCGCTGCCGGCGGCCGGATGACGGAGACCGGCCTCTCACTCGGTACACCGCACTACATGAGTCCGGAGCAGGCGACGGCGGAGAGGGACGTAACGAATCGGTCGGACATCTACTCGCTCGGCAGCATGATGTATGAGATGTTGACGGGGAGTCCGCCGCACGTGGGATCCTCTGCGCAGCAGATCATCATGAAGATCGTGACGGAGGAGGCGCAGCTGGTCACGAGCGTGCGCAAGTCGGTTCCTCCAAACGTGGCCGCAGCGGTTTCGAAATCGCTCGAGAAGTTGCCGGCGGATCGGTTCGACAGCGCCGCCAATTTCGCGGCGGCGCTCACCGACCCCGCGTTTGCCCTGCCGACGATGGGGGCGACCGCTGCGGTGCCTACGGCAGCACCACCTCGTCGAAGCCGCTGGGATCGCCTCGGACCGGTCGCAGCCGGTGTTGCTGTGGTGGCGCTCGTCCTGGCTGGGTGGGCACTCATGAGGCCCGATCCGCCCAAGGAGATTACCCGGGTCTCGGTGTTCCATTCTCCGGAGCAGGATTTCGGGGGGTCTGGGACCTTCGACGTGTCGCATGACGGATCTCTCATGGTGTTCGAGGGGCCGGCCGAGGGAGGACGGTCGCAGCTGTGGGTGCGGCGGTGGGACGCGTTGGGTGCAACGCCGATTCGGGAGACCGAGAACGTAATCGGGCCGGCCATCTCCCCCGACGGGCAGGAGGTGGCCTTCGTTCGCGGCGGCGCCATTCGCGTAGTGCCGTTGGGAGGCGGCGTGTCGCGCACCGTCGGCGCGGGCCGAGTGCGCTGCTGCGTGCGGTGGGACCACGAGGGGCAGTGGCTCTACTTCGACTACGGTGACGCGCGTGCAGCCGCGGGCCTCGGTCGAGTGCCGGCCGCCGGGGGTGAGGTCGAGCTGCTTGCCGAATCGTCTGTCTGGAACGGGACCCAGGTCTCGATATACAGCGATCCGTTGCCTGGCGGCAACGGCGTCGTGTTCGAAGGCACCAAGGCAGGCGGCGGACCGTGGATCATGGCGCTGGATGTCGCGAGCGGCGAAGTCACGGAGCTGACGCCGGGGCAGTATCCCCGCTACGCGTCGGGCCATCTGCTGTTTGCGACTCCCGACGGCGGTACCCTGATGGCTGCTCCGTTCGACCCGGGGTCTCCGGAACTGAAGGGCCCTGCCGTCCCCATTGGTGACCGACTGCGGCAGGCGACGGGTGGATGGAACTACTTCGCGGTATCGCAGTCGGGCAAGCTGGTCTACGGTTCCGGCAGCGGTGCACCGGGAGTCTACGAGCTCATCTGGGTAACGCGCGATGGCGACGTGAGCGTACCGGACTCGGATTGGACGTTCGATCCTGGTACCAACAACCGCGGCATCGCGCTCTCGCCCGACGGCAATCAAGTAGCCGTTACGGTGCTCGAAGAAGACAACATCGACATCTGGATCAAACAGCTCCCGCGCGGCCCCGCGTCCCGTCTGACGTTCGACCCGGCGCAGGACGTGCGGCCGAGATGGAAGCCCGACGGGAGCGCGGTGACCTTCCTGTCGGATCGGGGTGGGCGCGCAAGCTCCGTGTACTCCAGCCTGGCAACCGGCACGGGCGGAGCCGAGCTGCTGCTGCACCACCAGCAGAGGCCGTTCTGGGAAGCCCAGTATGCGCCGGACGGTGAGTGGCTGATCGCCCGGACGGGCGGACTGTCCACAGTCTCCGGCGGGCGGGACATTTGGGGTATCCGTCCTGGAAGGGACAGCGTACCCGACGCGCTGCTTGTGACCGACTTCGACGAGAAGGCGATTGCGCTCTCCGCGGATGGCCGCTGGCTTGCCTACGAGTCGGACGAGACAGGGCGCAACGAGGTGTACGTACGCCCGTTCCCGAACGTGAATGACGGGAAGTGGCAGATCTCGACGGGCGGCGGGGTCATGCCGCGATGGGGCCACAGCGGGCGGGAGCTGTTCTACGTGAACGCCGAGAACGAGATGGTCGCCGCCCTGATCCGGCCCGGAGCCACGTTGTCAGTCGGTGACCGCCGGGCGCTGTTCACCCTGCCACCCGGCGTGCTGTTCAGGCAGGACGAGCAGTACGCTCTATACGAAATGGGGCTGGATGACAGCCGGTTCATGATGATACGGGCGGTTGAGAGCTTGAATGCACCGGCGACGAGGCCCGAGCTCGTGCTGGTAGAGAACTGGGACGAAGCGCTGCGGCAGCAGATGGGAGGCCAGTGATGCCCGAAGTAACCGAGCAGCTGAAGACCGCCCTGGCCGACCGCTACGTGATCGAGCGCGAACTCGGTGCGGGCGGGATGGCCACGGTGTATCTCGCCCACGACGCCAAGCACAACCGGAAGGTGGCGCTCAAGGTGCTGCGCCCCGAGCTGGCTGCGTTGATCGGCGCCGAGCGGTTCTTGAAGGAGATAGAGGTCACGGCCAACCTGCAGCACCCACACATCCTTCCGCTGCACGACTCGGGCGAGGCCGGCACGTTCCTCTACTACGTGATGCCGTTCGTGGAGGGCGAGACCCTGCGTGACAAGATGAACCGCGAGAAGCAGCTCGGCATCGAGGACGCCATCGAGATCACACGCTCCGTTGCGGGCGCCCTCGACTACGCTCACCGCCACGGCGTGATCCACCGCGACATCAAGCCCGAGAACATCCTGCTGCACGACGGGCAGGCGCAGGTGGCGGACTTCGGGATCGCGCTCGCTGTGAGCGAGGCGGGCGGCTCGCGGCTGACGGAGACAGGTCTCTCGATCGGGACTCCGCACTACATGAGTCCCGAGCAGGCGATGGGCGACCGGGAGCTGGACGCCCGCAGTGACATCTATTCGCTCGCCGCAATGCTGTACGAGATGCTCGCCGGCGATCCGCCCTATACGGGGAGTACCGCGCAGGCGATCGTGGCCAAGGTGATAACGGAGAAGGCGCCACCGGTCACGACGCATCGCGATACCGTACCGCCACACACCGCGGCCGCGATCCAGAAGGCACTCGCCAAGCTGCCGGCGGACCGGTTTAGCTCCGCATCTAGCTTCGCCGAGGCCCTCGTCACGCCGGGCATGATGGCGTCGGTGGCGGCGACGGCGGCCGATGTCGCACAGCGGCCGGCACGCGCAATCGGCACGAAACAGGTCGGCATGATAACGGCAGTCGCCATCGTGGCGGTCGCCGCGGCACTGTGGGGATGGCTGCGGCCTTCCCCGGCACCGATGCTGATGCGGTTCGCGCTGACGACGCCAAGCGATCAGCCGGTGACCACGAACCACAACGGCTCCAGCATTGCGGTCCATCCTGACGGTTCTCTGTTCGTGTACACGGGTCCCGAGGGAAGGCTGTTCGTGCGCGAACTGGGTCAACTCCGATCGAGGCCGCTGCCTGGCACGGACGGTGCACGGGCGCCGTTCTTCTCGCCCGATGGGGAGTGGGTGGCCTTCTATGCCCAGAGCAGCATCCAGAAGGTCGCGTTGAGTGGTGGACCGCCACTCACCGTCGCCGACGGGGCAGGCTCCATGCGGGGCGGCGATTGGGGGCCTGACGACATGATCGTGTACACGCCCCAAACGGGAGGCGGCCTGTACTCGGTTTCCGCCGCAGGCGGCGAGCCGACCGAGCTGACGGTCCCCGACACGGTAGCGGGTGAGACGAGTCATCGTTGGCCGGACGTGCTCCCCAACGGCAAGGCCGTGGTGTTCACGGTCTTCGGCGGAACGCAGGAGGAAGCGTCTCTCGCCGTTCTCTCGTTGGAGACCGGGGAGATCTCCAGCCTGGCGGTGCGGGGGTTCGGCGCTCGCTACGCCGAGACGGGACATCTCATCTACGTGACGTGGGACGGCGCCCTCGTGGCGCTCCCGTTCGATGCCGACCGCCTCGAAGCGACTGGTGCGCCGGTGTCCTTGTTGGAAGGCATGCTCGTGCGGACCACCATGGCCCCCGAGTTCGACGTCTCGCGCAATGGCTCGCTGACGTACTTGTCGGGACAGACACCCGAGATGACGCTTACGCTCGTGGACCATCAAGGCCTCGGGACGGCGGTAGCGGAGGACCTGCGCTTCCCGCGCGGCCCGCGCGTCTCGCCCGACGGCAGCCGCGTTCTTCTGGAGCTGCAGGAGGGAGGCAACCAGGACGTCTGGGTCTACGATCTGGAACAGGCCACCATGACGCGGCTCACGTTCGAGGGCAACAACCGCTATCCGACCTGGATGCCGGATGGGGTGAGCTTCGTGTTCTCCTCCTCGCGCGACGGCGCCATGGGCAGGGAGTTCTTCCGCAAGCCGGCCGATGGAAGTGGCGTCGCGGAGTTGCTGTACGAGGGAGCCGGGGAGCAGTGGGAGGCCTCCGTGATGCGGGGGGGCGAGTCCGTGGTGATGCGGCAGACCATGCCCGGCTCGACGGGACGGGACATCTGGATAGCTTCGTTGGGTGCGGGAGATTCGGCGCGGCCGTTCCTGGTGACCGAATTCAACGAGCGTGGGATCGCACCCTCGCCCGACGCCCGCTGGCTGGCATACGTATCGGACGAGTCGGGCCAGGACGAGGTGTACGTGAGGCCGGTACCCGGGCCGGGCGGCAAGCGGCAGGTGTCGATCGACGGCGGCCAGGAGCCGGCGTGGTCGACCGACGGGAGAGAGCTCTACTACCGCAGCGGTACGCACTTGATGGCGGCCGACATCCAGACGACTCCCGCGTTCTCGGTGGGTGCCAGGCGCGAGCTGTTCGACGACACGTACGAGAAGAACCCCGATCACACGAACTACGACATCCATCCCGAGACCGGACAGTTCATACTCATCAAGGGCTCGGACGAAGCGACGGAGTTGGTCGTGGTGCTAAACTGGTTCGAGGAATTGAAGGAGCGGGCGGGCTCGTGACCCACGAGGTGATCAATGAATCCTGACACTCCTGTCACGTTCTCCAGGACGGAGAGCGACGAGATCAGGCGACTCGCCATGGCGGCGGACGAGCCGCTGGTGTGCCCACGCTGCGGGGCCGATCTCCTGGTCAGAGAGCCGGCGGGCCGCTCGGCCCGGACGATCTGGGAGATCCGCTGCACTCCGTGCCACAGGAGCACGTTCGTGACGGAGGTGGCGGAGGGGCGGCGGCCAGAGGCCTGATACTGACACGCTTGCCAAACGGCGGCCCAGGGGCAGCTTATCCCTGACCGTCCGAACCCAGTGGAGGCCGGCCATGCAGCGTCTCCTCCTCGCCCTACTCGCCACCGGCACTGCCGCGAGCCTCGCAACGGCGTGCAAGGACTCTTTCAGCCCCGACACCTTGGCCGGCACCTATGCGCTGCAGAGTGTCAATGACGAGGCTCTCCCCGCCAAGCTGGCGGAGCTCGGAAGCAACAAGCTCGAAGCCATGAGCGGTATGCTGGTTCTCAGTGACGACGGGACGTACAACCTGACGACTCAGCTCCGCACCACCAACGGTGATTCCACGAGCACCGACACCGCGAGCGATCACGGGGACTGGGAATTCGAAGGCACCGAGATCACGCTCATGGACAGCGATGGTGGGAGGACCAGGGGAGATGTGGGTGGCACCACGGTAATGCTGGAAATATCCCAAGTGCCCTGGCTGTACCAGAAGTAGGCGCTTTCCAGGGGACGCGAGGGTGTCCCAGATGTTCGGCTCGACGCACGGACCTCTAATTGCCGCTCTCAGCTGCGCCCTGGCAGCTGCCGCCGCGCTGTCCTGTGGCGACGGCACCGCACCCACAGATCCAGTCGCACCGATGATCGGCGGTACGTACGTGCTCGCGCGGGCGTCAGACGCGGCCGGAGAATGGCAGGCGGTAGTCGTTGCGGCCTGCGCTCCGGGAGAGAGCCGCGACTCCCACACCAGGGAGGCCTACACCCTACAGAAGAGCGCCCTCGGGCTGGATACGATCGTTCGGCGGTTCACGATGACGCTGAGCGGGTACGATCTCCACTGTGACGGTGCGCGGCGCGAGTGGGAGCTGACGTTCGGCAGCGGCTACGTGCTCGGCGCCGACATGCGCAACGTGACGCTGCTCGCGAGCGGCACGTCGCCCGGGTTCGGCGGTGAGGGCTCCGCCGGGTCCGAGGGTGGCAGCTACTGGGTCCGGATTGCGCTCGACAAGGAGGACCGCGCCGTGGGCGGTGAGCTGGACGCGTTCGCGCGGCTGACGTTCACGAGAGACGCCCCCTAGCGCACCATCCTGAACCGCACGATCGAAGGCACGTCCAGGTCGTCCCTGACCACGGCCCACACGGTGTCGCCGCGGGCCAGCAGCTCGGGGTCGTCGCTGAACGTGTCGGGTGTCCGCACGTGCCCCAGGAACCGGCCCTCGGCGTCGAACACGTCGTAGGCAATCGGTTCCTCGAACCGAAGCGGCCGGCGGTTCGAGCGCTGCTCCTCTTCGCGCGCCTCCTCTTCGCTCATAGTGGGACGTCCGGGCAGTGACACCCGAACCCAGATGCGACCGTCGAAGTCCACGACGAGGTCGCGGAACGGCGGCTTGGTGTCGGGTATGGGCGGCCCGTTCCAGCGCCAGCTGCCGTACTGCCGCTGCATCCCCTGCCGGATGTTGGTGCGGCGCTCTTCGGCCTCTTCGTCCAGAACCGGTACCGGCGTCCACTCGCGCTCGATGCGCAGCACCGGTGCGCCGCTGCGGAACAGGTCGATGCGGTAATCGGTGCTGAGCCCGCCCGCGAAGTAGCCCATCGGGCTGAACGTCCACTGCCGGCGTGGCGTGAACGGCACCGATCTGGAGCTCGAGCTTCCGTCCCGGCTGGCGGTCAGCTGCGGCGCCTCGTAGTCCCAGTTGGGCGCAGCAATGGTGTCGAGTTCTTCACCGGTCGGCGATATGGTGACGAGGCCGTACTGCCACTCCCACGGCGGCACGCCGCGGTTGAGCAGCACCATGGGGTAGCAGTAGCCGGCGGTGTCGGTGTAGAAGCGCCGGCTGGTGTTGAAGCCACCGCTGTTCTGCCGATTCCAGTTCTCGAGGAACTCTCCGTCGGGTGAGAACACCGCGATGCGCGAGGCGCCGGGGTCGCGCACGATGACCCGGCCGTCGGGAAGCACGGCCATGGCGTCCGGACGTTCGTACTCACCGGGCCCGCCGCCCTCGCGGCCGGCGTCGAACAGGTAGGTCCCGTCGGAGGAGTAGGCGCGCACGACCGGCACCTGGCGGTCGAGCAGGTATATCCTGCCTTCCTCGCCCACTGCGATCGAGCGCGGGTCGCCGAGGATGTACTCGTCGGCGCCCTCCAGCGTGCCGATGCGCACCTCTTCGATCAGGGTCGTCGTATCGCCCCAAACGCTGCCCGCCACGGTGCGCACGGTGACCGTGTCGGCCACCGTGTCCACCACTGCCTGCCATGACTCCGAGCCGCCGGATCGGCCCTCGCTGGCACAAGCCGTAGCCGCGATCGCGCAGATGATCAGCAGTCCATGTCGCACCGGTACCTCCCTCGGGGTCATGAAGCTTAGACAGCCCGGCAGGCCTCAGGGTTGCCTCGGCCGGGGGGCCACATCGGGTCGGACCCCCTTTAGATTGCTTCCATCGTGATACGCTCCATCCGGTCCCGGACGGGTGCCCGGAGTCCCAGACCAGAGCCCGCTGCCGCCTGATGCTCTCCCCAGAGAACCACCTTCCCGTGCTCGCCCTCTCCGTGGCGCTGGTAAACGTGCCGTTCGGCTACTGGCGCGCCGGGACGAAGAAGCTCACGCTCCCCTGGTTCGTCGCCGTGCACGCTCCGGTACCGATAGTGGTGGTGCTGCGCCTGGCGTCGGGGGTCACGTGGCGGCTCAGCGCGTTCGGCGTGCTCGCCGGCGCGTTCTTCACGGGGCAGTACGCGGGCGGCGTCCTCAGGCGCTGGAGGGAGGCCCGGTAGGGCGCAGGCTCCCGCCCCAGTCACGATCCCAGCCCGCTCTTTTCGTGCGTCGACCGCGCCTGTACGTTTGCCGTTCTCACCACCACAAGGAGGCGCATATGCGGAGAGGCATCATTGCCGCCCTCGCCGCCCTGGTCCTCGCCTGCCAGCCGGCCGCGCTGACCGACGCAGACCGTGCCGCGATCGAGGACGAGATCACCCAGCTCTACGCTGAGCAGGCAGAGATGATCGGCTCGGTGGACATGGAAGGCTGGCTGGCCCAGTTCGACGCCAGCGAGGAGTTCGTGCTGGCGACCGGCGGGACGCTCGTCGGCTACGCCGCTGTGGACTCGATCATCAGGGGCGAGTGGCCCAACATCACCGAGGCCAGCTTCGCCTGGGGCGACCTCCACATCAGGGTCCTGTCACGGGATCTCGCGGTCGTGTCGGCCCCGTTCGTGTGGTCGGGCGTGGTCGCCGGGGAGGAGGTCGTGGAAGACGATGCCACCTGGACGGTCGTGCTGGGCAAGAAGGACGGCGCCTGGAAGATGCTGGCCGTGGCCGAGTCGAAGGGCTACGACGACGAGGAAGGCGAGGACTAGAATCACGACCCCGGCCCGCCTTTTTCCCGACGGCGCCGACCTGTAGGTTGGCTGCCTTACCACCACAAGGAGGGGCACATGCGGAGAGGTACCATTGCCGCCCTCGCCGCCGCCGCCCTGGTAGTCGCCTGCCAGCCCGCAGCGCTGACCGACGCAGACCGGGCCGCGATCGAGGATGAGATCACCCAGCTCTACGCCGAGCAGACGGCGGCCATCAATGCGGGGGACGCCGAGGGCTGGCTCGCCTACTTCGAGCCGGGCGACGACTTCCGCATGGCGTACCACGGGGAGCTGACGGACTGGTCCGCAATGGAGGCCACCACCAGGGAGATGTTCGAGGGGCTCAGCGACATCCAGTTCAGGTGGCTGGGGAACCACATCCAGGTCCTGTCGCGAGATATCGCGATCGTGACTTCCCTGTGGGAGTGGTCGTCCACGGACCCGGACGGCGTAGTGGAAACGGACGGCGGCACCTGGACCGTCGCCCTGGTGAAGAAAGACGGCGCGTGGAAGATCGTGAACGCCTCGGAGTCGTTCCCTGAGGATGACCACGACGGCGAGAACGACGACGACTAGAAGCGCCCGGAACTCCTAGGGGAGCTTCGACAACACGGGGTCGCGAGATTTCGCGAAATCGCTCGCGAGATGTCGCGACCTCGGCCGCTTCACTTGCGCGGGCGCTTGATCTTGAGCGCCTTGATCCGTGACGACAGGGTGCTCGGACTCAGGCCCAACAGCTTCGCGGCGCCCGCCTCTCCCGCCACCGTCCAGTCACACGCCTCCAGTGCGCGGGTCAGATTCACGCGCTCCAGTTCCTGCATCTCCTTGGCGGTGCGGACGGGCTCCGGACCCGTGGGCTGTGCCGGAGCCGATGCGCCGGGCCGCGCCGGGGTGGGCTCGGGTAGCGCCCGGTCCAGGTGGAGCCGGCTGCCCGGCGAGGTGATGACGGCGCGCTCGATCACGTTCTGCAGCTCCCGCACATTGCCCGGCCAGGCGTAGGCCCGAAGGCGCCCCACGGCGTCGGGCGAGAGCGGCTCGAGCGTGCGGCCCAAGCGCCGGGCCAGCCGCTCGGCGAACGCGGTGGCGAGAATGGGGATGTCGTCGCGCCGGTCCCTGAGCGGGGGCAGCGTGATGGTGGCGCCGGCGAGCAGGTGGTAGAGGTCCTCGCGGAACGTGCCGTCCTCGACCGCCTGCTGCAGGTCGCCGCCCGAGGAGGCGACCACCCTGAGGCTCACGCGCTGCGGCTCGTCCCCGCCCACAGGAGTGAACTCCCCCGTCTGAAGCGCGTGCACCAGGTTCTCCTGGAGCTCGAGCGGCAGGTGCCCCACCTCGTCGAGGAAGATCGTGCCGCCGTCGGCGAGCGCCAGCCGTCCGTCTCTCCCGACCGCGGTCTCCGCGAACGGACCCTTGCCGCCGCCGAACAGCTCGAGCGCCTCCTCGGCGGTTCCGAACAGGGCTCGCTCGACGAGGTCCTCCGCAGTAGCCGCGCAGCTGAAGCGCACGAACGGGCTCTCGCTGCGGGGGCTCGCGGCGTGGATGGCCCGCGCGATGAGCCCCTTTCCCGTGCCGGTCTCTCCCTGGACCAGAACGTTCGCATCGCTGGGCGCGATGCGGTTCACGTCCGCCAGCACGCGCCTCAGCGACTGGCTGCGCCCGACGATCTCGTCGAAGTTGTGCAGCTCCCTGACCTCTTCCTTCAGGTACTCGGTCTCGACGGAGAGGGAGTGGATCTTGCGGTCGGCGTCGAAGCGCTGCTTCACGTCGCGCAGCAGCAGCGTGAAGTAGTCCTTGCCGCGCATCGCGAAGCGCGACAGGGTCGCCTCGGCGGGGAACTCCTTGTGGTCGGCCCGCACCGCGGTGAGGCGGTCTCCCACCTTGAGGTCGGGCTCGTCCTCCACGCGGTCGCCGAACTCGGCGGCCAGCTCGGCCAGGCGCTCGCGGCTCTCCTTGGAGAGCAGCCATCCGAAGTCGCGGCCGACCGCCGTCTTGGCGGGACACCCGAACATGTGCTCCGCAGCGCGGTTCATGCGGGTGACGAACAGCTGCTCGTCGAGCTCGATGACCGCATCGGCGGCGCTGTCCACCAGCCGGCCCAGCTTCTCCTCGTCCTCCCTGACCTGCGACTCAGCGCGCAGCCGCTGCAGCTCGGCCGCGGCCCGCGCGGCGAAGATCCGGATCAGCGCCTGCGAGCGCAGCTCCTTGGGCATGGGGCGGACGTCCAGCACGGCGAGGTGCCCCAGCACCCTGCCGTCCAGGTCCAGCAGCGGCAGCCCCATGTATCCCACCGCGCCCACCGTCCCGACGCCCGGGTCCTCGGGAAACTCCGAGGCCAGGCCCTCGACGATGTGCACCGGCAGCGCGCCCTCGATGACCCGCTCGCAGGGCGTGCCCGCCATCTCGTACTCGAAGGGGGGGACGAGCTGCCCGCCGCGCCAGCAGGCCAGCGCCTTGAGCCGCCGGGTTCCCGGGATGCCCTGGGTCACCCAGACGCTGCTCGTGCGGAGCGCCAGGGAGAGGTGCTCGACGAGCGCGGCGAATACCCTTTCGCCCGTCTCGCTCGCCGTCCCCTCGAGGATGGAGCGCAGGGCGGCGTGGTCGTCGAGACCGTGCTGCGGCTCGTGATCGTGGTCTGTCATATAGTGCTCAGGGATCTGCCGCGCGGCGCGATGCGCGGATGGGCGCTACCCCAAGTATCCGCCCGCTGCAGGGGGGTGGCAAGGAGGGGTCGCGAGAATTCGCGACCGGGTGCCGCCCGCCCCCACCTTGCGGAACCCGGGACCGGGTGGAGCTTAGCGGCAGGACGGTTCCCCCCTCAGCCCAGGAGCAAGATCCCATGCGCAAGTCCAGAATCGCTCTCGTGGCGGCAGCTGCCGTCGTCCTCCTCACAGCCGGTTACTGCCAGCCCCCCGGACTCACCGACGCCGACAAAGCGGCCATCGAGGAAGTAGCCGTGCAGGCGCTGGAGATCGCGAACGGCTCCAAGGACTGGATGGCGTACGCCCGCACCTACTACGCCGAGGACGGCATCATGATGGCCCCGAACGCCGAGCCGGTTCAGGGGCTCGAGGCGATCGCGGCCCTGTTCGCGGCGATGCCGCCGTTCTCCGACCTCGCGTTCGAGACTCTCGAGATCGACGGTACGAGCGACATGGCGTATGCGCGGGGCAAGTACACGGCGGTATGGATGGTGCCCGGTATGGATCCGATGCCCGACGAGGGCAGCTACCTGGAGATCTGGAAGCGCCAGGCTGACGGCTCCTGGAAAGTAGCCATGGACGTCTTCAACTCCGACTTGCCGCTGCCCGAGTAGGATCAACGGGGAGGAAGCAAAAGGGGCCTCGATCGGGGCCCCTTTCATTAGATGTACGCAGTACCGCCGCTCTATTATACCGGGACCGTCTTCTGCAGCTCCTCCACGTCCGGCTTCACCTCGTCGCTCAGCTTCACGCCACCGCGCTCGTCGCGGATCACGCGCGAGTAGAGCGTCAGCTCCTTGTCGAACAGGAAGCGGAAGAAGAGGCGCGTCCACGAGCTGTGGTAGTGGAGGTTCTCGTACGCCTCGGGGGCGATGGCCTTGATCTGGGGGAGCTTGTTCCAGGCTACCGAGGGGAAGTCGTGGTGCTCGTTGTGGTAGCCGACGTTGAAGGCGACCCGGTTGAGCGCCCCGTAGTAGCTGAACGTCTCCTGCCCGCCGTTCCCGGTCAGGTAGTGGCGCTGCACCCAGCGGGCCCCGAGCGGGTGGAGGCCGATCGAGAAGAAGAAGGAGAGCATCACATAGACCAGCGCCTGGGGACCCCACAGCAGCAGCAGCGCGAGATCGAATCCCACCTGCACCACGAGATTCGTGATGGTCCAGGCATCTATGTGCTCGAGCTCCTTGAGGCGCAGCGGCCTGAGCGCCTGGAAGACGGGAAAGATCAGCAGCCACAGCGCCTTGCCGATGAACGAGCGTCCTATGAGCCGTGCCTCCCAGCGGTAGGGGATGTCGGCGTCGAGCTCGTACACGCCCTGAAACGCGTGATGCTTGAGGTGGTACTTCTTGAACGCGACGGTGCTGGGGAAGAAGAGCGGCAGGTTCGCGACCAGGCCGGCGATCATGTTGGGGAGCTTCCGCTTGAACACCAGCCGGTGCGCCGTCTCGTGTATCAGTACGAAGAGCGCGTGGTTGGCGAAGGCGCCGACGGTGTAGGCCAGGCCTGCGACCAGCCACCACGAGCGGTCGCGCACCAGGAAGGCGATGGCGATCTGGAGCGCCACGATCCCCGAAATCCACAGGAACGTGGTGGGGTTGGGTCCTATGAGATCTCTGATTTCCGGGTGATCACGCAGCAGCGCCTTGGTGCGGGCGCGGTGCGGCTCCGGTGCGTCCGAATGGACGAAATCGCGCTTAGGCGCTGTCATCTGTCCTTCCGACTGAAGCAACGGGCGCCAAGGAAAACTGCGCCGATGGTGGCGGAGTATAGGTGGGCGGGTCAATCGGGAGCAAGCCTGTGGAGGAGGGGTTCCCCGGGTACTGCCGGGTTCGAGAGGACCATTTAGTCAACCACGTCAAGCATTCCCGTCACGCCAAACCCGACTCTTGTGCTCCCCAATCCAAAGTGATACTGTCTGCGCGCCCGAATCTTCGGGTGACGGTCATCCCATACCTCCCAACTCTCCCTAGGAGTTGCCACATGAAGCGGAACCTTATTGCGCTCGCCGCTCTTGGACTGTTCGCGTTCGGCTGTAGCGAATCGCCGACAGAGACGCAGGCCGACCTGGATGCCAGCCCCGAGTTCGCCGCCCGCGGCCCCGTGATGCACCGAGTGTCCCTGGGTGGCGCGGACATCTGTGCCGGTATTGGTCTGCCCCCCGGCTGCGATGCCAATAACTCGTTCATAGCGATCGAGTATGCCGACGGTAGTGTGTCGGGTCAGTGGCACGATCAATGGGCGGGCGGCGTTGGCGTCCACACCGCCATATCATGCCTCGCGGTCGACGGCAACGATGCGTGGGTAAGCGGTACGGTTACGAATGCTCCGTTTGCCGGTGTCAACGTGATGATACGGGTGCAGGATAACGGCCAATCTGGTGACAGGGCGAGTTTCCTTGTCGGTACCGCCAATGCAAGTGACTGCCTTGGGATGCCTCCGCTCGGCTTGCTCGCTCTCACCAACGGACAGGTCAAGGTGAAGTAAGGGAAGCCTCCTCTGTAGTTGAACGACACTAAACGGCCGGGGCACTCGCCCCGGCCGTTTCGCTTGGGTGCCGGCCCGCTCCCCCAATCCCGACAGGGGGCTCCCTTGTACCCTCGGTGCATCCGCCGCAGAATTGTCTGCTAATCACTAGCCAACCATCGGAGGGGTCCATGCGCCGTTCACTCGTTGGTCTCTGCACCCTGCTCCTCGTTGCCTGCTACCCGGTGCAGCAGGACACCGAGGCCGATGTCGCCGCGGTCCGCGCGCTGCTGGCGGACTATGACGCCGCCGTGAACGGCGGTGACGCGGCGGCGATCTTCGCACTGTATGCGGAAGACGCGATCTCGATGCCGCCCGACGAAGCCGGCCGTGTCGGCATGGAGGAGAACCTGGCGGAAATGGAGGAGGGGTTCGAGGCGAACACGATTCAGTTGACGTCGGTCGTGGATGAGGCAGAGGTGGCCGGAGACCTCGCGTTCGCGCGCATCACCTTCGACGAGACCATCACGCCCACGGCGGGTGGCGATACGGAGCTGATGCACGGCAACTGGCTGTTGATCCTCAAGCGCCAGGAGGATGGCTCCTGGAAGATCTGGCGCGAGATGTGGAGCGTGTTCGCGCCGGAGGCCTAACAGCGGACGGGCACCCAGGGAGGCTGCTGGCG
>Ga0255054_10000751_pt1 | contig 19126 bp, 17 predicted proteins | sample JV7_2_23_MG_FD_188634 | JGI IMG/M metagenome (GOLD analysis project Ga0255054, IMG submission 188634) | Seawater microbial communities from Jervis Inlet, British Columbia, Canada - JV7_2_23 | ecosystem: Environmental > Aquatic > Marine > Inlet | place: Canada: British Columbia | collected...
GTGGCTGGTGGCCGTGGCCCTGGAGTTCGTGGCCTTCCTGCTGGGCGGCATCAACTTCGTCACCACCGCCATGAACTCGCGGGCCAAGGGCATGGGGATCTACGACATCCCCATGACGGTCTGGATGATCGTCATCGCCAGCATCATGTTCATGGCCTCGGTGGGCCCGCTGATCGCCGGCGCCGTGATGCTCTTCATGGACCAGGTGGTCGGCACCAACTTCTACAACCCGGCCGAGGGCGGCGACCCGATCCTGTGGCAGCACCTGTTCTGGTTCTTCGGCCATCCCGAGGTCTACGTGGTGCTGCTTCCGGCCATGGGCTTCGTGGCGGACATCATCACGGTCTTCTCGCGCAAGAAGCTGTTCGCGTACCGCACCGTGCTGTTCACCGCGTTCGGCACCGGGATCCTGTCCTTCACGGTGTGGGCCCACCACCAGTTCATCGCCGGCATCGACCCGCGCATGGCCCACGTCTTCACGGTGACGACACTGCTCATCTCGATCCCGATCGCCGAGATGTGCTTCGTCTACATCGCCACGCTCTACGGCGGCTCGATCACGCTGAATACGCCGATGCTGTGGGCCCTGGCCTTCATCGGCGAGTTCCTGATCGGCGGCGTCACGGGCATCTTCCTGGGCGCCAGCGGGTCGGACATCTACTTCCACGACACCTACTTCGTGCTGGCCCACTTCCACTACACGTTCTTCCCGATCGCCATCATCGGAACCTATGCGGCCATCACGTTCTGGTTCCCAAAAATGTTCGGGCGGATGATGAACGACACCCTGGGGAAGATCCATTTCTGGGGGACCATCATCCCCTTCAACATGGTCTTCATCCCGCTCTTCGTACTGGGCGCCGCCGGGCAGCACCGCCGGATCTACAACTACGAGAACTTCCCGGATCTGTCGCTGCCCTGGATGCAGGACCTGCGCGTGCTGGCCACGGTGTCGATGGTGATCATGCTCGGCTTCCAGGTGGTGTTCTTCTACAACTTCATCCGCAACGCGTTCCGCGGCGAGAAGGCCGGCGACAACCCCTGGAACTCGAACACACTGGAGTGGAGCGCGCCGTCGCCGCCGCCCCACGGCAACTTCCCCCAGGGTCTCCCCGCCGTGTACCGAGGGCCGTATGAGTACAGCCACCCGGACCGCGAGGACGATTTCTGGCCCCAGAATGTTCCCAACTAGCAACGGGAAGAATCGATGAGTGCAGCCCGACCCATTGCCAATACCCGCAGCGCCGCAGGCATCCCCACCGGCCGCCTGGCCGTCTGGTGGGTGATCGCCTCGGAGATCGTCATATTCGGCGGTTTGCTGGGGTCCTACGTCATGCACCGGCTGGCCCACGACGCCTGGACCGCGGAGGCAGCCCACACCAACACGTGGATCGGCGCCTTCAATACCTTCGTGCTGCTGACGTCCAGCCTGTTCGCGGTGCTGGCCCACGCCGCCGCGGTGGACGGAAAGGGCAAGCTGGCCGCCAAGCGCCTGCTCGTAACGTGCGCCTTCGGCGCCACCTTCGTCGTGGTGAAGGCGTTCGAGTGGAACATGGAGATCAGCCACGGCTACACCATCACGGCCAACACCTTCTGGTCGTTCTACTACACGGCCGCCGGGCTGCACGCGCTGCACGTCATCGCGGGCGTGATCATCATGCTGATCGTGGCGAAGGACGCCGCCAAGAACCTGGAGCTCCACCGGGTGGAGCTGATCGGGATCTACTGGCACTTCGTCGACGTCGTCTGGATCTTCCTCTTCCCGCTCCTCTACATCGCCAAGTAGGAATTCCCATGGCCGAAGCCGCAGCCCATCACGACGAGCACCACGATCACCCCGACTACGTGAAGATCTGGGCCATCCTGCTGGCCCTCCTGATCGTGAGCGTGGTCGGTCCCATGTTCGGGATCCGGGCGGTCACCCTGATCACGGCCTTCGGAATCGCCGTGGTGAAGGCCTACCTGGTCGCCAAGAACTTCATGCACATCAACGTCGAGCCCAAGTACGTGGCCTACCTCATGGCGACGATGCTGGTGTTCATGCTGCTCTTCTTCGCCGGCGCGGCGCCGGACGTGATGAAGTTCGAGGGCAGTAACTGGGTGAAGCCCGAGGTCGTGCAGACGCCCTCGGGACACGGCGATGCTCACGGCGCGGAGCCGTCCGTCGAGCACCACTAGGCCAGGAGGCCTCATGCAGCAGCGCCCCCTCCAGACGACGCCCGCCGGGGCATCCGTCGCCCAGCGCCGGCAGCAGCTCCTTCCCAACGGCGTCCTCGGCATGCTGGTCTTCGTGATCACCGAGGTGATGCTCTTCGCGGGCATGATCAGCGCGTTCATGATCGTGCGCGCCAACGCCGTGGAGTGGCCGCCGCCGGGGCAACCGCGGCTCCCGCTGGGCCAGACCGCGTTCAACTCGGCAGCGCTCCTGCTTTCGGGCGTCACACTGTGGTACGCGGGCCGCGCCTTCAAGACCTGGCCCTCGCGCGCGAACACGCCGCTGGCCCTCACCATCGTCCTGGGCGGCGTGTTCGTGGTGCTCCAGGGACTGGAGTGGATCGCCCTGCTCGGCCAGGGGCTGACCCTCACCTCGAGCGCACACGGCAGCTTCTTCTATCTGATCGTCGGCACCCACGCGCTGCACGCGGTGGCTGCGCTGGGCGCCCTGATCTGGGCGTTCACGCTGCTGTCGCAACGCAGGCTAGGGGCCGGTAGCCTGTGGGCGGTTTCGTTGCTCTGGTACTTTGTCGTCGGCATCTGGCCGATGCTCTACCTGCGGGTCTACCTGTGATGATTCGGGTCACCGCGATCCTGGCCGCCGCCGCGCTGCTCCTGCCCGGAGCGGCCGAGGCGTGCGCCGTCTGCGGGCCGGGCACCGAGGAGTCTCGGGTGGCCTTCATCCTCAGCACGGCCTTCATGACCGCGCTGCCGCTGGCCCTGATCGGGGGCATCGTCTACGGGCTGCGCCGGCGGCTGGCAGAGATGGAGCGTCGGACCCACGCCGAGCGCGAAGCGGCACTCCGTGCCGCTGGGATCCGCAGGGCCTAGCCCGTTCTAGCCGGCCCAACCGCCGCGGATCGACAGATCCACCAGCATCGTGGCGAAGAGCGCAAACAGGTAGATCAACGAGACCTGGAACATCCGTTGCGCTGCGGTTCGCGTGCGCTCTCGCAGCACTCGCACGGCGTGCCATACGAACCAGGCGCCGATGAGCATCGCCACGACCAGGTAACCCGTACCCAGGAGCCCCAGCGGAACCGGCGCCAGGGTCACCGGGACCAAGGCCAGCGTGTAGTACAGCATGCGCCAGCGCGTGGGCTCGTCCCCGATCACGTTGGGCAGCATGGGGATGCCCGCGGCCTCGTAGTCCCGCTTGCGGAACAGCGCGATGGCCCAGACGTGGGGCGGCTGCCACAAGAACACGATTGCAAAGAGCAGCCAGCCGACCGGCCCGACGTAGCCATTCACCGCGGCGTCGGCGATCAGCGGTGCGGCCGCACCGGCGGCGCCGCCGACGACCGCGTTCCAGGTAGAGCGCGGCTTGAGCCAGACCGTGTAGACGAAGACGTAGAACAGGATCGTGGCCACGCCCAACGCCGCGGCCACGGGCCCGGCGACGTAGAGCAGCAGCAAGGTGGAGAGCACCGCCAGCACCCAGCCGAAGACGAGTGCGCGGGTCGGATCCAGGAGGCCCGCAGGCAGCGGCCGTGTGCGCGTGCGAACCATGCGCGCATCGCGCTCGCGCTCCAGGTAGCAGTTGAAGGTGTTGGCAGCGCCGGCGGCCAGGGCGATCCCCGTCAGTGTCGCCAGCGCGAAGCCGGGTGCGGGCCAGCCACCTCCCGCCAGCACCAGGGCGGGCAGGCCGGAGAAGATCACCAGGGTAAGGACCCGCGGCTTGGTCAGGGACGCGTAGCTGCGGAGAGATGTCAGGGCGGCTGCGGCCATGGGGCTCCCGGCTGCGATCCGGTCGGCACGACCGACCTAATCGTTACCACACGCAACGCCTGCCCTCCACCGCGATCCCTAGGATTATCGGGGGCTTAGGGTCCGAAGCCCGCCCCGCTGGGGTACGGTCCCGCCATGCTTCAGCGTCTGCTGCCGAGAGTCATGGCTGCGGTCCTGCGGCTCTTGGGAGCTACCTGGCGGGTTCGGGTTCTGGGCGCCGACCCATTCGAGGCCGGCGAGGTTCAGCTGGCCGCACTGTGGCATTCCGACGGCCTGATCGGCGCTTGGCGGTTCCGGGATCGCGACGTCACCGTGCCCGTCAGCTTCTCCCGGGACGGAGAGCTGTTCAATGCGGCCTTGCTGCGCATGGGCTTCGGGCCCAGCGCCCGGGGCTCCACGTCGCGGGGCGCGCTGGGCCTGCTGCGCCAGCTGATCCGGGCCACCGCCCGGGGCGCCATCGTGGCAATCCTGCCCGACGGGCCCCGCGGGCCGGCACGCCATGCGCAACCCGGCGTGGTGGCCGTGGCCGCCACCTGCGGCGTGCCCATCTACCCGGTTGCCCTCCAGGCTCAGCCCGTCTGGCGCGCCGGCAGCTGGGATCGGACCCGGGTCCCCCTGCCCTTTGCCCGCGTCATCTGCTGCTACGGCGAACCCCTCCACGTGCCGAAGAAGGCAGGTGAGACCGCGCGGGAGGAGGCGCGGCGCGAGCTGGAGCGGCGCCTGAATGCGCTGGCAGAGCGCGTAGAGGCGGAGCTGCGGGGGAGCTGATGAGCGACCGGGTGCGGGTGCTGACCGCCAACCTCTGGAACGGGGTTGCCGATTCGACGGGGTTCGCAGAGCTGGTGGACCGGCTGGCCGCCGACGTGGTCTGCACCCAGGAGATGTCGCCGGAGCAGGCCGAAGCCCTGGCCAGCGTGCTTCCCCACGGACATCTCGAGCCGCGGCGCGACCACAACGGCATGGGGATCGCCCTGCGACGGCCGGCCACCCTGCGGCGTGTCACTCTGCCCAAGCGCGACGCCCACGTGGCCGAGCTGGACCCCCGGGATTGGCCGGGGCTCAACGCTCGGCTGGAGATCCTGTCGGTGCACATTCTGGGTCCCCACGTGTGGCCCCCTCATCGAAGCTGGCCCGCGCGCCGCGGTCAGCTGCGCGCTCTGGCCGACTACCTCGACGCCGCCGAGCGGCGCGCACGGGTTCTGGTGGGCGACTTCAACGCCACACGCGGCTTCCCGGTCTACCAGCAGCTGCTGCGCCGGCTGGACGACGGCCACGCAGAGGCCGCACGCCGCCGAGGCCGCCGGCCGAGCGCCACCTGGGGCCCGACGCCCGGAGCCCCCAGGGTCCTGCGCATCGACCACGCCCTGACCGAGTCCGTGCACGTGGACGACGCCCGCGTGGTCGCCATCCCCGGCAGCGACCACAGCGCCCTGGTAGTAGACCTCTCCCCCACCCCCGGCAACTAACGGGACAGTCCCATAGGTTGCCGCCTTTCAGGCGGCAACCTATGGGACTGTCCCGTTAGTTGCCGGTCGCGTTGGTTGGCGTTTGTTGCGCGGGGCTAGGCGACGTCTTCGAGGATGGTGCTGAGCCAGGGGCCCACGTCGGGGTGCTCGGGCAGGCCCGCTTTGCGCAGGCGCGCGGCAGCCACGCGCTTTACCTCCTCCGCCGTCCCCATCCGGAGGGCGCGCCGCGCGTCCTCCTCCAGGTCTCCGAAGTCCAACGCGCGGATGATCTCCTTCATGATAGGCACGGCGCTGGGCGCGGCCGAGAGCTCGCGCACGCCCAGGCCCACCAGGATCGGCAGTGCCAGGGGATCGCCGGCCATCTCGCCGCACACCGAAAGCGAGATCCCGGCCCGGCGGGCAGCGCGCACGCTGCGGTCGATCAGCGCCAGCACGGCCGGGTGCAGCGAATCGTAGAGGTGATCCACGCGCTCGTTGCCGCGATCCACGGCCAGCGTGTACTGAGTCAGGTCATTGGTGCCGACGCTGAAGAAGTCGCACTCAGCGGCCAGCGCATCCGCGATCAGCGCGGCCGAGGGCACCTCGATCATGATGCCCAGCGGCAACTCGTGGTCGAAGTCCTCGCCACGCGCCGCCAGCTCGTGCTTGGCTTCTTCGACCAGCGCCTTCGCCTGGTGTAGCTCGACCAGCGAAGAGATCATCGGCAACAGCAGGCGCACGTTGCCGTGGGCGCTGGCGCGCAGGATCGCGCGGAGCTGCTCGCGGAACGCGCGTTCGTGGCCCAGCGAGATGCGGATCGAGCGCCAGCCCAGCTGGGGATTGTCCTCGCGCTCGAGGCCCGGGATCGGAACTGCCTTGTCGCCCCCCAGGTCGAGGGTGCGGATCGTCACGGGGCGCGGCGCCAAGTACTCGGCAACGCGCTCGTAGAGGCGCTCCTGCTCGTCCTCCCGGGGGAAGCCGCGATGGGCCAGGGCCAGAAGCTCGGTGCGGAAGAGCCCGACGCCCTCGGCGCCGTGGCGGTCCACCAGCGGCATGTCGGCCCACAGACCGGCGTTGGCTGTGAGCACGATGTGCCGGCCATCCCGGGTCTCGGCGGGCCGGCTGCCCAGGGCGTCCAGGTGCTCCACCTCCACGGCGTAGCGCTGCTGGGCGCGCTCGTACTCCTGGCACAGGCCCTCGTCGGGCGAGAGGTAGACCCGGCCCAGCGAGCCGTCCACGATGGCCAGCTCGCCCGGTCGCACCGCGTCCAGGATTCCGGCGGCTCCGGTGACCAGCGGAATCTCCAGCGAGCGCGCAAAGATCGCCCCGTGCGAGGTCGCGCCGCCGTGCTCGGACACGATCGCGCCGATCTGGTTCACCTCGAGCGTCGCAAAGTGGTTGGGAAGAATCACATCAGCAACCACGATGGCCCCATCGGAGAGCGGGATGTTGTGATGCCGCACGCCGAGCAGGTTGGCCATGACGCGGAGCCCCGCGTCGCGGATGTCGTCGCCGCGCTCGGCGAAGTACGGATCCTCGATGCTCTGGAAGGTCTTCTGGTATGCGGCCAGCACCTGGCGCAGGGCGCGCAGCGCATCCGCCGTCTCGCGAACCGCCTGCTCCAGCGCGGCCACAAAGCCGCTGTCCTCGAGGATCTGGATGTGCGTGTTGAATACGGCCGCGAACTCGGGCCCGAAGCGCATGCCCACCTTGTCGCGTACCTTCTGGAGGTCGGCCCGCGCATCGGTCAGCGCCTGGAGCAGCTCACGGCGCTCGGCTTCCAGGTCGGCATTCGGCGTGTAGTCCAGGTTCTCCAGGTCCAGGGGATCCTCGAGCCGGTAGAGCGGCCCGATGGCCACGCCGCGCGCGGCCGGGATGCCGTGCACCTCCATGTTGTGCGCCGGCCGCGCCGGCCCACCGACCGACACCGGGAGGCCCGAGGCGGCCAACTCGTCCAGCACCTCGGCCCGCTGCTCGTCCGCCAGGTTCACCATGGCCAGGAGCTGCGAGTTCAGCACCACCGGCGCGATCACGTGAGCGCAGGTCTGGAGAAGCTCGACCTCCTCCGTCGTGAAGCCGCGCGGCTTCTCGGTCTGCACCACCAGGACGCCGATCGAGATGTTGCGCAGCCGGATCGGGGCGGCCATCAGGGATTCGAAGCGGTCCTCACCGGACTCCGGGAAGTGGCGGAAGCGCGCGTGCTGGCGTGCACGCTCGATGGCGATCGGCTCGCCGCGCTCGGCCGAGAGCCCGACCAAGCCCTCGCCGAAGGCCATCCGCAGCTGACCCACGGCGCTCTCGTCCAACCCATCGCTGGCGCGCAGCGTCAGGTGCCGAGTGTCTGCGTCGGTCAGGTAGACTGAGCAGGCGTCGGACTGGAGGCGCTGGCCCACCAAGTCGACGACGTTGCCGAGCGTCTCCTCCAGATCGTGGGAGCGAGACACGATCTCCGCAACGTCGGCCAGAAGCGTGACGCGGTCCGGAATGGCGATCCCCACCCTGGACGGGCTCCGTCGCGCAGCTCACGCACGCGAGCCCCTGGAAATCGCCTGGGGGCACGGGGGGTGAGTGACGGTCCGACCGTCCAGCGACGATGGTACCGAACTGCGAAGATGGCGTGGGATCAGTGCCGCGAGGGCTCCGACGGCGGCACCGGGTGCGGCGCGTGCAGGAAAGCATCCTCGCTTCGCGCGAGCCGCGGGAACACGTAGTCCTTGTCCTCGAAGCTCATACCCAGGGCCAGCAAGATCTTCCGCTTGGTGTCCATGCGGCAGTTCATGCCCTTCTCGACACTGTGGATGGTGCGAAGCGCGACCTTTGCCTTGCGCGCAAGCTGGGCCTGGGTCATCAGGCGATTCTCGCGAAGCTCGCGCACTCGATTCGGGCTGCGGCTATCGTGTCCCATCGGCTCGCACTCCTCCCGGATCCAGCGGCAAGCTGCATCCATCAGATCCGCCTACTGTTTCGGTGGTACAGCTAAATTCTTGAGTGAAAATGGAGCCTTGGGGCCGACGGGGGCGGGCGACCCCGACGTCGAGAAGCGTCGCCACCGCGGGGAGATGCACCCGCCGAACGCATCCCTGCGAGGTGCCCCCGAGGGCAACCTAGGCGTCGGGAACCGGCAACTGAGGCCGGCGCGCCCCAGCCATGGCCCGCTCCCCCCGGCCCGGCTCCACCCGAAGGGCCTGCGCTACGGTTCAGAACCCCCGCCGGAGGGCGCATGAGAGCCTGGCTGCGGACCCTCCTCCTGGCCCTGCTGCTAGCGGCGACGGCCTTGGCCGCGGGGCTGCTGGCTGCCGGTCAGCTCGGCAGCGAGCGGGTCCGCGCCTCCGCGGAGCGCAGCCTGGCAGCCACCCTGGGCTCGCCGGTGCGGCTGGCCTCGGCGAGGCTGCGGGTGGGCCGCAGGGGCCCGGCCTTCGAGGCCGAGGGGCTGGAAGCCTTCGCCGACGCCGGCGAGCCGGCGCTGCGGGTGGAACGCGTCAGCGCCAGGATCGACCCCCTGTCGCTGATGCTGGGCCAGGCTCAGCTGCGCCGCGTGGTGCTCTCGGGCGCCGAGCTGCGCTTGGAGCGCGACGCCGAGGGCCGGCTCGGGCCGGCCGCGCTGGCCCAGGCGCTGACGCCGACGGGGCCCGGGGCGCCCGAACAGACGGCCCTGGATCGGCTGCAGCAGGCCGGCGACACGGCCCGGGGGCTGCTCAAGGGGCCGCTGCCCCTGCTGCGCGCCTCGCTTGCGGCCCTGGAGATCGAGGTCCGCCACGCGCGCATCGTGCTGGCCGACGCAGGCAGCGGAACGTCCCTGGCCCTGGAAGATCTGGACGGCGGCCTGGTTCTGCGCGGCCGCTCCCGCACGCTGCGGGTGGCCGCCTCCGGGCGCCTGGTGGACGCCGAGGGAGAGCGCGGCTGGATCACCCTGGAGGGAGAGCGCGACGCCCAGACCCCGCCGCACCTGCGCCTGGAGATTCACCACCTGGACCTGCGGGCGTTCGCCCCTCAGCTCGCCGCCCTGGATCCGCAGATCCGGCTGTCCGGAGTGGCGCGGGGGCATGCGGACCTGCTGCTGACCGCGGACTCCGACCCGCGGCTCGACCTGGACCTGACGCTGCGCGACGCAAGCCTACGCATCCCCCGCGCCGGCGGCGGGGCGCCCATCGTCCTTGGCGGCGAATCCGCGACGGCCCGGGTCGCACTGCTGCTGGCGCCGCGCCGGCTGCGGCTGCTGGAAGCGGACCTGAATCTCGACGGCACGCACATCCGGGCCAAGGGCGTGGTGGAGCGCCCGCTGCGCCCCTCGGCCCGGGCGCGCCTGGAGGTGCAGACCCTCGACGTGGACCTGGTCTCGGCGCGTGACGCCGCCCAGCTGCTGCCCGACGACTGGGAAGAGCGGCTGGCGGGACCCTTGGATCTGGTCAGCCGGGGCCACATGGACCGGCTCGAGCTGGTGGGCACCGCCACCCTGGCCGAGTGGAGCCAAGCCTTCGATCCGGAGGCGGTGGGGCTCTCGGTGAACGTCACGGGCACCGCGCACCTGGAGGACGTGGCGCTGCGCGTTGGAGAGGGCGAAACGCTGGAGGGCCTGACCGGACGCGTCACGCTATCGGGGGACCGGCTCGAGATCCGCGACACCGGGAGCGGCTCGGATCGACCCGAGCTCGACCTGGTGGTCCAGGGCCTCGAGCACGTGCTGGCGCACGGTCACCGCGACCCCCGTCCACGCGGCAAGCTGCCCGGTCTGACGACGCTGGCGGAGCTGATCCGCGGCGTGACGGCCGGCGAGGACGACCGCCCGCCCACACGCCTGGGAAGCGGCGAGCTGCGCATCGACTGGCTCTCCCATCCCTGGGTGGGCTTTCCCTTGGAAGATGTACAGATGGTCGTTCGGCCTGGGCCGGCGCAGGGCTTCTCGTTCGACGCGCACGGGCGTTGGGGCGGCCTGCCCGCCCGGGCGCGCGGGGCGTACCAGCCGGCCGACCCGAAGTCCGGGGCCAGCCGCCCGCGCCTGGAGCTGCGCGTCGAGGTGGAGCCGCCGAACGACACTCCGCCGCCGAACCAGTCCCCGGAGGCCTTCCTGATCGCGAGTCTGGACTTCGAGGGCGGGGCCTTCCAGGGCGTCCCGCTGGCGCGCACCCAGGCCGCGGTCCAGGGTCGCGGCCAGCGCATCGAGCTTCGCGAGGGCTGGATCGAGCTGCACGCCGGCGGCTCCATCGAGACCCGCGCCCGGCTCGACCTGGCCGAGGCCGGCTCGATCCCGGCCGTGCTGGACGTCGTGATGCGCGCCGCCGACCTGGCCGCGCTGTCGCCGCTCTTCGGACTGAACGCCGGGGATCTGGTGGGGGCCCTGGATGCCTCGGCCCACGCCGAGGGGATGTTCGAGCCGGGGCAGCCGCTGCTGGGCGAGCTGGTGGGCCGCGTCACGCTCGAAGCCCGGGACGGCGAAATCCGGCGACGCGCGCCCCTGGCGGCCTCGCTGGGAGGGAACGAGGACGAGGCCGAACGCGTCGAGCCCGACAAGCCCCTGCCCTTCCGGCGCCTCCACGGAAGTCTGGCGCTCTCCGACGGCGTGCTGGAGACCGAGTCGCTGATCCTGGAGAACGATCGGGTGCGCATCGTGGCGGCCGGTTCCGTGCGCATCTCCGGCAAACCCCACGAGGTGGCGGCCGTGATCGCCCTCTTCCCCCACAATGCGATGGATGCCATCGTCGGCCGGGTACCGATCGTGGGCTGGATCCTCCAAGGGCCCGACGGCCGTCTCATCGGGCGCTACCTGGAGGTGACGGGCCCCTGGAACGCGCCGCGTGTGGAGCGGATCCAGGGCCGCTTCGTGGCCACCGGAATGATCGAGGGGCTGCCCCACTTCGTGATGAAAGGGCTGCGCGCCATCGGCTCGGCGCTCGCGCGGCTCAACCCGATTCCGCAAGCCGAGCCTTCGGAGGGCTCGTGACGCGAGCGCGCGACAAGATCCTCACCCGGACCCGGGCGGCCCAGGTGCTGCGCCGCGCTCAGCGCCGCGGCGAGCGAGTGGTCTTCACCAACGGCTGCTTCGACCTGCTGCACGTGGGGCACGTTCGCAGCCTGGAAGAGGCGCGCAGCCACGGCGACCGCCTGCTGGTGGCGATCAACACGGACCGCAGCGTGCGCCGCCTCAAGGGGCCCGGGCGCCCGGTGGTGGGCGAGCGCCAACGCGCCGAGGTCCTGGCGGGCCTCGCCTGCGTGGACTGGGTGGTGCTCTTCGGCGAGGAGACCCCCCTGCGCGTCATCCGCGCGCTGCGGCCCGACGTCCTGGCCAAGGGCGGCGACTGGAAGCTCGACCAGATCGTGGGGCGCGAAGACGTGGAGGGCTGGGGCGGCCGGGTGGTGCGGCTGCGCCAGGTGCCCGGCGTGCGCACCAGTGCCGTGGTGGAGCGGATGGCGAAACGGGGGGAGCGCGGCAACCGTCGGACCTCCTAGGATGGGGGGCCTATGGAACGGGCTGCCGAGACGCTGAAAAGGCTGGTCGATGAGATCGGCCGGGTGGTCGTGGGCCAGCGGGACCTGATCGACGGCCTGCTGATCGGCCTGGTGGCCCGGGGCCACGTGCTGGTGGAAGGCGTGCCGGGCCTGGCCAAGACCACCGCGGTGCGCTGCCTGGCCGAGGCGCTGGGCCTGGGCTTCCAGCGCATCCAGTTCACCCCGGACCTGCTGCCCGCCGACCTCGTGGGCACCCAGATCTACGTGCCCGACCGACAGCAGTTCACGGTGCGCAAGGGGCCCATCTTCTCGCCGGTCCTGCTGGCCGACGAGATCAACCGCGCACCCGCCAAGGTGCAGTCCGCCCTGCTGGAAGCCATGGAGGAGCGACAGGCCACCATCGGCGACGAGACGTTCCCGTTGCCCGAACCCTTCCTGGTGATGGCGACCCAGAACCCGCTGGAGCTGGAGGGCACCTACCCGCTTCCCGAAGCGCAGACCGACCGCTTCCTGATCAAGCTGGCGGTGGGCTACCCCGACGAAGTCGAGGAGCGCGAGATCGTCGCTCGCGACGGCACCCACTCGGGCTCGGTGCACGCCGTGGCCGACGCCCAGGCCCTCGCCGGGGTACGCGACGCCGCGGGGCGCATGCACCTGGCGCCGGCCGTGGCCGACTACGCCGTGCGGCTGGCCCGGGCCAGCCGCGAGCCGGGCACGGTAGGAGCGCGGCTGCGCCGTCCCAGCGAGCGGCCCGCCGAGGGGCTCGTCACCCTGGGCGCGTCGCCGCGCGGCTCGATCTTCCTGGTGCGCGCGGCCCGGGCGCGCGCGCTGCTGGACGGGCGCGACTACGTGACTCCCCACGACGTCAAGCGCGTGGCGCCCGATGTCCTGCGCCACCGCATCCAGGTGACCTACGAGGCCGAGGCCGACGGGGTTCGCCCCGAGGACGTGGTGGAGGCGTTGCTGGCCGCGGTCGAGACGCCGTGAGCCGCGAGATCGCCGAGCTGGCCCGCGAGGCGCGGCTTCTGGCGATCCGCAGTCGGCGCCAGGCGGGCGAGCTCTTCGCCGGCGCCTACGCCAGCGCCTTTCGGGGCGGGGGCATGGAGTTCGAGGAGTCGCGCCCCTACGTGCCGGGCGACGACGTGCGCAGCCTGGACTGGAACGCCACCGCCCGCACCGGCGAGCCCCACGTGAAGCGCTTTCGCGAGGAGCGCGACCGCAGCGTGGTGGTCGTGGTGGACACCTCGGCGTCCATGGCCTTCGCGAGTGGTGTCCGCAGCAAGGCCGAGACCGCCGCGCGCGCCGCCGCGCTGCTGGTGGCCGCCGCCGGGCACGCCGGCGACAAAGTGGGGCTGGTGGCCTTCGACGACACCGTCCACACCGAAGTGCGGCCGCGCAGCGGGCCCGCCCACACCTGGGCTGCGCTGCGCACGGCGGCGGCGACGGGCCAGAGCCCCCGGGGCGCCACCCACGCCGGCCCCGCCCTGGAGCGCGCCCTGCACCTGGCGTCGCGCCGGGCCGTCCTCTTCCTGGTGTCCGACTTCCGCGACGCGTCGTTCCTGGGCGGACCGCTGGCGGCGGCCTGCGATCGCCACGACGTGGTGGCGGTGGCCATCGAGGACCCGCGCGAGCGCAGCTTGCCCGCGGCGGGGACGCTGCGCGTGCGCGATCCGGAGCAACCGGGCAGCAGCTTCGTGCTGGCAACGGGCTCGGCGCGCGTGCGCGCCCTCTACGCCGCCGCCGCCGCCGTGCGCCGCCGCGCTCTCGCACGGCGGCTGCGCGGTGCCGGCGCCGACCTGCTGCATCTTTCCAGCGACGAGGATCCCCTGCGCGCGCTGTCGCGCTTCTTCCGAGCCCGTGCGGCGCATACCCGGAGAGCCGCGTGACGCGCGGCGCGGGCGTGGCGCTGCTGTGCGCGGGGCTCCTGACCTGCAGCGGGGCCGAGCCCCTGGATCCCGCGGAGCCGACCGCGCCGGCGGGGACGCGCGCCGCGCTGGTGTTCGAGCCGCCGCGGGTCGCCGTGGGCGAGGTCACCCAGGTCGAGATCGCGGTGACAACTCCTCCCGGTCATCGCGTGCGGCCGCCGGCTCCTCCCGACGCGGTGGACGGCGTCTGGGTCATCGGGATCGAACCGCCCCAGCTCGACAAGCAGCCCGGCCGCTGGGTCCACCGCATGCAGGTGCGGCTGCGCGCTCGCGAGGTCGGGAGCTTCACTTGGCCCGCGAGCCGCGTGGCGGTGGAGTCGCCCGACGGCCAGGTGCGGGAGATCGAGCTGGAGGAGCGGCCCTTCGAGGTCGTCTCGGTGTTCCCCGAGTTTCCGCTGCAGCGGACCCCTTTCGGCCTGGAGGCCCCACCGTCGCGCGAGGGCGCCGGCGTCCCGGCGCTGGTCGCAGGCGCCGCCGGAGCGGGGTTGGCCCTGGCGGGCGTGGCGGCCGTCGCCCTGGTGCGGCGCCGTCGTGCAGAGACCCGGCGTGCCCGCGCCCCGAGCCGGGCCACGCTGCCGCCCTCCTGGGACGAGGCGCAACGCGAGCTCGACAGCGCGCGTGCCGAGCTGGACGGCGATCCGGTGGCGGCGGCCGACCGCGCATCGGCGGCCCTGCGCCGCTACGTCACCCGACGCTTCGGGCCCGACGCCGTCGTGCGTACCACCGAGGAGCTGGCCGCCGCGCGGCCGCCGCGCGGCGCGCGCTCGCGCTGGCCGGCCTTCGTCGAGCTGCTGCAGCGGCTCGACGCCGCGCGCTTCCGAGGCGGCGCGGTGGAGCCCGCCGCGCTGGCGGCCCTCCTGGACGACGTGCGCGGCTTCGTGGTCGACTCCATGCCGCCCGAAGGCCTGCGCTGATGCGAAGCTGGACCGGTCTGGGCTTCGATGCCTTCGCGGCGCCGCTGTGGATCCCAGCCGTGCTGGCGGCAACGGCGCTGTTGATCGTGCTGGCGCTGCGGCGCCGGACGCCGGCCGTCGCCTGGCCGGCCCTGGCCGAGGCCCGCTCGGCCGGCGCGAGGCGCTTCGACCCGGTGGGCGCCGGGGCGCTGGCCCTGCGCGCGTTGGCCTTCGCGGCTGCCGGTCTGGTGTTGGCGCAGCCGATCGCGCTGGGCGACACGGCGCCGGACGCCTCGCCGGGCCTCGACCTGGTGCTGGCCATGGACGCCTCGGCCAGCATGCGCGCGCTGGACGTGGCGGCCGAGGGCGAGAGCCGCACGCGCTTCGACCTGGCCCGCGAGGTGGTGGCGCGCTTCGCCGCGCGGCGCGCGGCGGAGGGCGATCGCGTGGCGCTGGTGCTCTTCGGCGAGCGTGCCTTCACGCAGGTCCCACTGACCCGCGACGGGCGCCTGCTGGCAGCGGCGCTGGAACGCGTGGAGCCGGGCATCGCCGGCGAAGCGACGGCCCTGGGCGACGCGCTGGTCCTCGCCACCAAGCGCGCCCTGGGCGGCGGCCCCGAACCCGAGGGCCGGCTGGTGGTATTGCTGACCGACGGGCACAGCAACGCGGGAACCGTCCCGCCGGACGTGGCCGCCGAGGTAGCCGCGCGTCACCGCGTACGCGTACACACCGTGGGCATCGGCATCGGTGGCGAGGTGCCGGTGGCCGCCGGAGCGCGCGGCGTGCGTTTCGAACGCCACGACCTGGACGTACCGGCGCTCGAGGCGATTGCCGCCGCCACCGGGGGGCGCGCGTTCCTGGCGCGGCGCTCGGCCGACCTGGGCGCCGTGTACGCCGAGATCGACGGGCTCGAGCGCGTGCTGCGCGAGGCGCCACCGCGCCGCGAATCCCAGGCGCGGCCGCAGCCGCTGCTGCTGCTGGCCGCCGGCGCGCTTCTCGCCGAGTTGGGCTTGGCCCGGCTGGCGCGCAGGCGCCTCCCGTGAACGGCCCGTGGCTCCAGCATCCGGACTGGCTGGCGCCCGCTGCGCTGGGCGTCGCTGCGGCGGCACTGGCCGTAGCGCTCGGGCGGCTCCTGGCCCGCCGGCGTCGGCTTCGGCTTCTTGGCCCGCGCGCGCCGCGGCCCGACTGGAGCGACGCCACGTTGCTCCTGGCGCTGGGCGCCCTGGGCGTGGCGCTGCTCGGCCCGCGCCTGGGCATGCGCAGCGAGCGCGTGGAGGCGGCCGGCGCCGACGTGGTGGTGCTGCTCGACGTGTCGCGCAGCATGACGGCCCGGGATACGCCGCCCAGCCGCCTGGACCGCGCACGCCGAACCGCCCGCGACGTGCTGGCCGGCCTGGGTGCGGGCGACCGCGTCGCCCTGGCGGCGTACGCAGGCCACGGGGTGCTGTTGACGCCGCTCTCCACGGACGCCGGCGCCCTGGCGGAGATGCTTCCCTTCCTGGATCCGGACCTGGTGGGCACACCCGGGTCACGCCTCGACGACGGCGTGCTCGCGGCCCTGTCGGCCTTCGACGCCAGCGACCGCCCGCGCGTGCTGCTGGTGCTGTCCGACGGCGAAGACCCGGCGCGCGGCGATGCGTCGGCGCCGGGCTTGGAGGCCGCACGCGCCGGCGTCCGCGTGATCGGTGTGGCCTTCGGCAGCGAAACCGGCGCGCCCATTCCCGACGGCGACACCTGGCTGCGCGATCGCCGGGGTCGCGAGGTGCTCACCCGGCGCGAGCCCGCGCGCCTGGCACGGCTGGCGGAGATGACCGACGGCGTCACCTTCCGCGCCGACCGCTGGGGCGAGGTGGACCTCGCCTCGCTGGTTTTGGCGCTGCGCCGCGACGTGGCGGCGGCACCGGGCAGCGCGGTGGAGCGCCGTGTGGCCGCAGTGCGCGTAGCCCCCTTCGCGCTGCTGGCGTGCCTGTTGCTGGCGCTGGAGGCCACGGGGCTGCGGCCGGGCCGGCGCGCGGCCGGCGGCGTTGCCGCCCTCACGCTGCTTGCCGCGCTGGGCGCGGCGTCGCCCGAGGAACGCGCCCTCGAGGCGCAGCTTCGCCGGCACCCGGGAGACCCCGAAGCACTGGTCCGGCTGGGCATCGCCCGCGCCGAGCGCGGGCACAACGCCGAGGCGAGACGCGCCCTGACCGCGGCCGCGCTGCGCGCTTCGGATCCGCAGCTGGCGGCCGTGGCATACCATGACCTGGGTGTCGTGGCGCTGGCCGAGAACGACCTCGAGTCGGCCCGCGACGCCTTCCTGGATGCCGTGGCGCTTGCACCCAAACGCCGCAGGAGCGTCTACAACCTGGAGTGGACCCTGGCCGCACTGGCCGAGAAGACGCCGCCGCCCCCGCCGAGCGAGCGTCCGGACTCCGAGAGCGAGCGCCGGGATGAAAGGCCGCAGCCCACCCCCGCCGCAGATCCGGACCCGCTCACTCCGGAGGAGGCCCGCCGCTGGCTGGAGTCGGTGCGCGACGACGCCCGACGCGGCCTGCGGGCTGCGGGCCGCGATGCCGCAGAGCGAAGCGCAGGCCGGCGGGGGCCCGGGTGGTAGCCGCAGCGCTGGGCCTGCTGCTGTTGCTGGCTTCCTCCGCTGCAACCGCCGACGCGGCCGCACCGTGCAGCGCCCGTGTTTCCGTGGAGCCCGAGCGTGCGTTCATCGGTCAACTGGTCCTTTGGCGCGCAGAGATCCTGCGGCGCTCCGACGTGCGCGAGGTGGACTGGCGGCGGGCGCCGCGTTTCGTGGGTTTCCGGGCGGAGTGGCTGCCGGGCGAAACGCTCGCGGAACCCATCGAGCGGGACGGCGGGCGCTGGCGGGCCTCCAGAGAGCGCCGCGCCCTCTTCCCGGCTCGCACCGGCCGGCTCGAGATTCCCGCGGCCAGCCTCGACTGCGACGGCGAACGCATCGAGGTGGCGGGCGCGAGCCTGGAGGTCTTGCCACTTCCCGACGTGGGCCGCCCGCCGGGCTTCTCCGGCCTGGTGAGTCCGGTGCGCGTCACCACCCGGCTGGTCCCGGAGCGGATCGCCCTGGGGCAGACGGCGCAGCTCTGGATCCTGGTGCGTGGCGGCGGGAACGTCTGGAACACCGCGCCGCCCCTGCGCGAGAACAGCCTGCCCGGCGTGGACGTGTTTGCCGAGCCCCCCACCACAGACATCGACGCCGACCGCAACTTCGTGGCGCGGCGCACCTTCCGCTACCGGATCGTGCCGCGCAACCCGGGACGCGTCGGCCTTCCGGAAGTCGCGGTCCCGTGGTTCGATCCGGAGACGCGCACCTACCAACAGGCCCGCGGGCCCGCGCGCACCCTAGTCGTCGAGGGGACTGCTATTCTCGCTGCCGAGGAGACCCCATGAGCGACTTCCGGTTCCAGCCCCTCTTCGAGCTCGGCCCCGACGACACCGAGTACCGGCAGCTCACCAGTGACCACGTGTCGACGGTCCAGCTCGATGGACGCGAGATCCTCAAGGTGGACGAGGCGGCGCTCCAGCAGATCGCCGCCGAGGCCGTGCGCGACGTCTCGCATCTATTCCGGCCCGGCCACCTGGGCCAGCTGCGCAGCATCCTCGAAGATCCGGAGGCCTCGGAGAACGACCGCTTCGTGGCGCTCCAGCTGCTGAAGAACGCCAACGTCTCCGCCGGCATGGTGCTCCCGTCCTGCCAGGACACCGGCACGGCCATCGTCCACGGGCACAAGGGGCAGGACGTCTGGACGGCCGGCGACGATGTCGAGGCCCTCTCGCGCGGGATCCATCAGACCTACACCCAGACGAACCTCCGCTACTCACAGATGGCGCCGGTCTCCATGTACGAGGAGAAGAACACCGGGGACAACCTGCCGGCGCAGATCGAGATCCACGCCGAGCCCGGCGACGAGTACCACTTCCTCTTCGTCACCAAGGGCGGCGGCTCGGCCAACAAGACGTTCCTCTTCCAGCAGACCAAGGCGCTGCTGAACCCGGACTCGCTGCTGGCCTTCTTGGACGAGAAGATCCGCACCCTGGGCACCGCGGCCTGCCCGCCCTACCACCTGGCGATCGTAGTCGGCGGCACCTCGGCGGAGAGCACTCTGAAGACGGTCAAGCTGGCCAGCGCCCGCTACCTGGACACGCTTCCCACCGAGGGGAACGAGGCCGGCCGCGCCTTCCGCGACCTGGAGCTGGAGAAGCAGGTCCACGAGCTCACGCGACGCACCGGGATCGGCGCCCAGTTCGGCGGCAAGTACTTCTGCCACGACGTCCGCATCATCCGGCTGCCGCGCCACGGAGCGAGCTGCCCGGTGGGCATCGGCGTGTCGTGCTCGGCGGACCGCCAGATCCTGGGCAAGATCACCCGCGACGGGATCTTCCTGGAGCAGCTCGAGACCAACCCGGCGCGCTTCCTGCCGGAGATCGGCGACGGCGAGCTGGGCGGCGACGTGATCGCGATCGATCTGGACCG